>Ga0315268_10003193_pt1 | contig 18151 bp, 11 predicted proteins | sample C1_top_MG_FD_204535 | JGI IMG/M metagenome (GOLD analysis project Ga0315268, IMG submission 204535) | Sediment microbial communities from Yellowstone Lake, YNP, Wyoming, USA - C1_top | ecosystem: Environmental > Aquatic > Freshwater > Lake > Sediment | place: USA: Wyoming | collected 2017-08-01
TCACGCCGACTTTGTCCGAGATGACCATCTCAAACCCCGTGTTCGCGATAACCTCCTCGACCGTCACGCCGGGGTTTGTGGCAATGAGCCGCATCCGGCACGTATCGGGTTCATAGTCCATCAACGCCAGAGTAGAAACGACGTTGATCGGCCCGCTGCCTCTGGGCAGCCCGGCGGCCTCCCGTGTGCCGGGGCCGGAAAGAAACCCTGGCGTGGTTAGAAAATCCACCTTCGGCACAAAGCGGCGCTGATCGTGCTGCATGATCGCCACTGTCATCCAGCACAGGCTGCCCACGTCGTTGCCGCCGCCGCTGCCCGGCAGGCGCGCCTTTGGATGGTCGTGGTCGCCAATGGTGGTCGTGTTCAAGTTGCCGTAGCAATCAATCTGCGCGCCGCCCAGGAAGCCATAGTCTATGAACCCGCGCTGCGCCGTCTCCATCGTGTCACAGATGCCGGAGGCGCACAGCGCCTTGTGGAACGTGCGCGATTCGCCTACCGCGCGCGGCAGGTATTCCAAAATCGCACCTGTCCCGCCGAACTCGAATACCGGCACCAGATTGGGCGCGACCGTCTTGTTCGCCAGCATTGCCGCCAGCATCGGGATGCCCGTGCCGATGAAGGCCGTCGTCCCATCCCGGAACAGGCGCGCGGCCATGCAAATCATCAATTCCGTCTTGGTATAAGTTGGGCCACTCATCATTCCCGCCTTTCCCGCTCGGCTACCAGTTGCGTGAGCCGCTCCTGGCCAACAAGCTCCAGATACTCTTGATGATTCTTGACGCCATGTATATACTTGTCCAGGTAAGCCTGCGCACCTTCGGTGGTCTTGCTGGCCTCGACCCACTCGCGGATCAGCGGCTCATCCCGCCCGTACATATAGGCCATCTCACCGGGATGCGAGCCAAACGGCGCATGGACGACCGCGTCCACCAAATAATACGGAATGATCGTGCGGTCAGGCTGCTTGCGGATGACCTCGGTCGGCACAATCTCTTCGGCGCTGATGATGAGCCGCTTGGAGGCGCGAGCCATCTCGCCGGCAAACCCGCTGATCCCCTCGATTTGTGCGTTGCCGTAGCGGTCGGCGCGGTGAACATGGATCAGCCCCACATCGAGGATGAGCGCCGGCAGCAGGCAGACCTTCATCCCGGTGAACGGATCCTCAATCACTTTGGCTGCGCTGTAGGACAGCGTGTCCGTGCCCAGCATCGAGCGGGTGGGGATGAACGGCATACCCATGGCCGTCGCTTTCATCCGCCACGAGATCGCACCGTTCGACCACTCGACGCACGTCTCCACCTGCCCGGATTCGACCGCGCGCCGCAACGCCGACGTCGTGCCATAGACCTCCAGGCCGATGTAGGTGATGTCGAGCTTTTTGACCAACCCGGCCGCCAGCCACAAGTCCAGCTCGAGCACGCCCTGCCCGCATACGTCCAAATTCTTTTTACCCTGCCGGACCACTTCGCGGCACAACGACATCGGACAGCGCACCGTGCCATACAGCTCAGTCCCGATGTAGCAGCCGTCGGTGACAAAGCGGCTGACGGCTTCCTGTTCCGTCATCCGCTTGTCCACCAACCTGCGGGATTTGTTCCGGTTCCATTCGCGGAACGCTTCGAGGTCGGGCGGCCTTATCAGCTCGCCACGTCCAGACTCTAATACTTGCATGGTGGCTCCTTTTTGTCGAATATCGGAATGTCATTCCGAGCAACCCAAGGGAGCGAAGAATCTCCGCTCAGAGCTTTAGCTCACAGCTTACCCTGCGACCGAAGGAAGAGCAGTGAAGGGGCAACACATGGGAACGGATGCTCGTCATCGCAATACGAGCGCCTGCGCGAATTCGGATTGAAAGTCTTTTTCGGCAGTCAACTCGACGTACTCGACTTGGTGAGCAATGCGGATCGCGTGTTCGCGCTCTGCAATCGAAAGCAGCGTCATCCGCGCGCCCGCGCCGGCTGCGTTGCCCACCTGCCGGATGCGGTGACGCTCCACGCGCGGAAACATGCCAATGTCCAGCCCGCTCTGCGCATCCAGGTACGTCCCAAATGCCCCGGCAATGATCACCTCGCCAATATCAGCCTCGGTCACGCCTGCCCGCTTGAGCAGGATGTTGACTCCGGCTCGCATCGCGCCTTTGGCCAGTTGAATCTCTGACACATCCGCCCGGCTAAAGGTGATCTCGCGCCCCCCGTTTTCGTCGCCTGGCACGACGACAAATTCGGGACCATTTTCGCCACGCCGGACACGGGGATGCTCCAGCATCGCCCCGCGCGAGTTGAGCACACCCGCGCGGAACATTTGCGCCACCAGGTCAAGGATACCGGAGCCGCAGATCCCCACGGGCGGCTCGTCGTCTACGGTTTTGAGAAACACGTGTCCGTCGTGAATCGCCACCCGCTCGATGGCTCCCGGCGCAGCGCGCATCCCGTGCCGGATGTGCGCCCCCTCGAACGCCGGACCAGAGGCTGTGGAGCATGCCCAGTGTTTGCCATTCGCGCGCAGGCTCACTTCGGTGTTGGTGCCAATGTCCATCCCCAACACAACGTCGTTGCGCTCCGCCAGCCCGGTGGCCAGCAGCATCGCCACGTGATCGGCGCCGACAAACCCGGCAATGTTGGGCAGCAGGTGAACGTGTGCGCCCGGTGCGAGGTTCAATCCAACGTCGCGCGCCAGCACATCCAACGCGGCGCTCTCTGCCGGGACATACGGCGCCAGCCCCAATTGCTCCACCGGCAAGCCGAGGAATAGATGGTGCATGGCCGTATTGCCGACGATGACGACATCGGCAATGTCGGCCACGTTGAGGCTGGCCTGGGCGCACAGCTCGCGAGCCAGATGGTTGATCGCCTCGACGACCGCCCCGCGCAATTGCTCGCCGCCGCCGGCGTGGTCAATCGCATGGCTGATACGCGCCATCACGTCTTCGCCATAGGCAATCTGTGGATTCATCGCACCCGCCGAGGCCAGCGTCTGGCCGCTCGACAGGTCAACCAGGTAGGCCGCCAGCTTGGTCGTGCCAATGTCTACCGCCAGGCCCAGCGGCGACGTTCCCACCGGTCGCACAGCGACAACTTGCGAATCTCGCACGAACACACATGCCCGGAAATCCCACGCGCGCAGATCGTCGGGCAGCCGGCGTAAAGCGTACGTGTCGAACGTCAAGCGAGGGACATTCACAGCGTCGCGCAGCCGCGCCGCATCAGAACGGAGGTCATGCAACGCAGGTGGCGCGAGGCGCACATCGAACGCGCGCACCGCCGGGTCAAGCTCGACGGCAAGGGCTTGCCCTTCAGTTTGGATGCGTTGTTCCGTAACGAGCGAATCGGGTGGGACGTGAACTCGCACGTCGCTCGCGATTTCGGTCTGGCAGGCCAAACGCCAACCGGCAGTCACATCGGTCTGGCCCAACTGAACTTCCTCAGTAGAGTTGGGCGGCGAGACCTGGCCCGACATCACGCGGATGACGCATCGCCCGCACGAGCCTTCGCCTCCGCAGATGGCCGAGAGCATCACCCCGGCTTGCTGCGCTGCGTCCAGCAGCGTCGCGCCTGCCTCGCACGTCACACGGCGTCCAATCGGTTCAAAGTCAATTTCAAAATCCATACACACCTTTCGACGAACAATACTCACACGGGCTGCCCTCTGCGATCAGACCTTCGCCCCAGCCGGCGACCCTACCACAGGACTGGGGGACTGACGGCTAATTATATCACTGTTGCCAACGCAACCGAAAGTCAATTGCTAATCTTTACCGCCTCTCTTCCCCTGGACACTGCCCCCGTTACCTCTGCCTTTTTCGCAAAAGTCGGGCAACTGGCAGCGGTGTGATACCACACAACGGGGACTTGTACCAGGCTAGATGGCCTGGCTTTTTGGTCACGCGGCGTTGACCTGGGAGAGCGCGGGTGAGTAACCTGCGTCGGCGGAAGAGTTTGACGCAGACCTGGCTGCATTGCATAGCAGGCCGTGGGGTTGACCGGCGGCCTTTTTGTTTTGGCGCGGAGGGGGTGGCTGGAATGCAGTCTACCCAACCGTTGTGCGGTTCCCTGTTTGCACATTACCCCGTTTGCGCTTATACTTTTCATTGGTTATCCCAGCAATGGGAAAGCTCCGCGATGCTTGCAACATTCGGGGCGGCAGCTCGCGCGGTTGGGGCGCGCGGCAGCCTGAAGCATAGTACACTTTGGGCCGTTCGCGCCAAGCGCGGGCGGCCTGTTTGCTTTCTTTTCGTTAAGGGCCTTCGTCTTTGGAAACGCCTCTTGACAGGGGATTACACCATGCCGGACCCTGACCTGAAGCCAGGCGACATTGTCGCGGGACTGGAACCCGATGAGCATGTCGAGATACGGCGCGTCGCTCCGTTTGGCAGCAAGACGCTCGTTGATGGCATCACCGTAACCTCGCGCCGCGAAATCAAGCGACCACTCGGCGCGGATGAACTCGCACGGCTGACCAAAGTGCGCGGATCCGAGTATACCTACGACGGCGACGCGCAAGCCTTTCTCCTGGGCGTGGAAGCGCAGCGCATCCGCATCGCCTACCAGTTCGACCCTCTCTTTGCCGTCAATTCCAGCGTCGTGGACGTGGTTCCCCACCAAGTCGAGGCAGTCTATCGTTATCTGTTGCCTCTGCCGCGCATTCGCTTCTTGTTGGCCGACGACACGGGTGCGGGCAAGACCATCATGGCGGGCTTGCTCATCAAGGAACTGCTCTTTCGCGGTGTTATCAGCAAAGTGCTCATCATCACGCCAGGCGGGTTGACCAAACAATGGAAAGAAGATGAGATGCGGGACAAGTTCGGCCTGGAGTTTGACCTGGTCAACCGCGCCTCGTTCGAGGCCAAACCAGGGCAATTCTCTCGCCAGGACGAAGGGCTATTCGTCACCTCGATTGACTTTATCTCCCGCCATGAAGGCTGCCTCAGCGCCGCCAAAGAAACGCAGTGGGATATGATTGTGGTGGACGAGGCCCACAAGCTTTCGGCGTTCGAGTACGGCACCAAAGTCGAACGAAGCGACCGTTACCAGGCCATCGAGGCGCTCGCGCCGCGCACCGACCACTTGCTGTTTCTGACCGCCACACCTCATCGTGGACGCAAAGACACTTTCCGCCGCTTGCTCATGCTGCTCGACGACGACCTGTTCCAGAAGGACGAACTGGTCACGGAACGCATCCACGAAGCGGTTGCCAGTTACTCGAAGCAGTCAGAAGCCTTTGAAGGCGAAGTCGCAATCAGCAACGCCCGCAACCGATTTTTCCTGCGCCGCTTGAAGGAAGAGATGGTGGGCTGGGATAGCCAACCGCTCTACAAGCCACGCCACACCAAAACGGCTGGCTACGAGTTGACGCCGGAAGAACTCGACCTCTACAACGCGGTCACCCAGTATGTTCGGTCGCGGCGCAAGGAAGCCAAAGCGAAAAAGAACCGCAACGTCGAATTGACGCTGGTGGTGATGCAGCGCCGTCTGGCTAGCAGCATCTATGCCATCACTCGCACACTCAAGAAACGCCTGGACGCGCTGGACGAAGTGCTGAGGATTCTGCGCGACTCGGCGCGCACGGCGGCGGAAAAGAACCGACTGTTGCGGACCGGCGATGAGGATGTGCCAGACAATATCGCCGACTATGAAGACCTGGACGAGACGCAGCGCGAGGCCGTGGACAGCCGCATCTTTCGCCAGGTGCTCAGCGACGACCCCGGCGAAGTGGAAAAAGAGCGGGCCGAAGTTGCCGAACTACTTCGGATGGCCGAGTCGCTGCGTCATCACAACGAAGCCAAGTTTGGCGAACTCTTGTCCGTGCTCGACTCGTCGGATGTCATTCGCCGCGAAGACGAAAAGCTCGTCATCTTTACTGAGCACAAGGATACGCTGGACAACCTGGCCGACCGTCTGAAAAACAAAGGCTACACCGTGGCCACGATTCACGGCGGTATGGACGTGGACGCACGCAAGCTGGTGCAGCGTGACTTCAAGACGCGGGCCAAAATCATGATTGCGACCGACGCGGCGGGCGAGGGCATCAACCTGCAATTCTGCCGGTATCTCATCAACTGGGACATCCCTTGGAATCCGAACCGGCTTGAACAACGCATGGGGCGCGTCCATCGCTACGGGCAGAAAGACGAGGTGTGGGTCTATAACCTGGTCGCCAGCAACACGCGCGAAGGGTCTGTCCTGGAACGAATACTCAAAAAGCTTGATGTGATGCGCGACCAGATGGGCGACGACCGCGTATACGATGTGATTGACGAATTGCTCGAAGAAGTGCCGCTGCTGGAACTGCTCGAACAATCTATTGACAAGGAAAGCAGTGCGGAGGCAGTGGCGGAAACCGAACGTCACCTGGGTAGCCAGTTAGACCAACGCGCGCAGACGTTGGTAGATTTGCAGAAGAAGCAATCGCTGGCCTCACACCTCAACCTGCGCGAGGCGCGCGAGCTGCGCGACGCCTCCGACGAGCACCGTTTGCAGCCGTGCTTTATCCAGCGGTTCTTTCTCCAGGCGTATCGAGCCGCCGGCGGCACGGTGACTGAAGACAAACACTCGCCGGTGTATCACATGGGGCGAACGCCGAGTGCGATTCTGGACGCGGCGCGGCAAAAGCGTTTGCCGGTGGCCGAACGGTACGATACGCCGTTCGTGTTCGACAAGGAACTCGTCAGCGTGGCCAGCAAGGTGAGCGTGCCCGAATACACCAAACTGCTTGGCCCAGGGCATCCACTGTTTGATGCCGTCATCGAGTGGGCTATTCGCCGCGCACGCGATGCCTTTGCCAGAGGCGCGACTGTACTCGACCCCAATATCGCTCGCCCGCAGAGAATCTGGCTGGTGCGTTCGAGCATCGAGGATGGTCGCCGCGAAGAAAAGCGGCGGCTGGCGCACGAGCAATTGAGTGTCGTTGTGGCCGATCACCTGGGACTGCGCGCGACCTCGCCCGCCAACCTGCTCAACCTGACCACGCTCGATGCGCCGATTGAGCGCCCCGCTATCCCCGAGCACGCCAGCGACGAAATCCAGGCGTGGGCATATGAGCACCTGACCGAAAAGCAGTTGGCGCGGGTGCAGGCGCATCGCCAGGCCGAATGTGACCTGCGGCGGCGCTACCTCGAAACTACCTTTACCGAATTGATTCTGGATTTGCAGGGACAGCTCAACGATTTGCAGCAGGCGCAATTGTTCGGCAGTGACGACGATGACGCCGAAGAGCGTCAGAAGTTGGAAAAGCGCATCCAACAACTCAAGGAACGCAAAGCGCAGCGATTGGCCGAACTCGATTTGATGCTGCGCCTGGGCGCCAACCTGCCCGAGACCATGACCTCGGCGTTGGTTGTGCCGCCGCCTGTCGCCACAGTCGAACCGGACGACGCCACGTCCCAGCGGGGCGTGCCGATGCGCCGCGACGACGAGGTGGAGCAAATTGCAATGCAGGTGGTCATGCGTTACGAGCGCAGTCGGGGCTGGACGCCTTGCGATGTCTCACAAGATGGCGAGCATTACGACATCCGCTCCGAGTCGCCCACTGGCGAGAAACGCTTCATCGAAGTCAAAGGGCGGGCGCAGTCCGGCGCGATTATTCTGACAGGGCCAGAACTGGACAAGCTCAGCCAACTGGGCGAGCGCGCCTTTCTCTATGTCGTGACCTACTGCAAAGGTGAACGCCCGCGTTTGCGCGTGATTCAAGACCCAATGGCACAAGTGACGCCGGAAGCTCTTTATCGTCAGGTGCAGTATCTCGTGGACGAGCGTGACTGGATCAGCAAAGGTGAAGAGGTCAATATGCCATGAAGCGGTCAGAACTTGCCGAGCTGCACTATATCACGACGATTTCGAATGTGCCGGCTATCATCGAGAACGGCATACTGTCTCATCGGTCTGCCGAACGGTTGAGCCATACTTCGGTAGCAATGACCGAGATTCAAGACATTCGCGCCAAAAAGATCGTACCAGGCGGTATGCCCCTTCACAGGTACGCCAATCTCTATCTCTGCGCCAGGAATCCGATGCTGTACAAGCGCAAGGATTTGCATGTGGGCCTGTGTGTTCTGCGCGTGAGCACGGACGTTCTTGATCTGCGAGGGGTTGTCATTGCGGATGGCAACGCCGCCAGTGACTATACGGGCTTTTGGCCGTCACCCGCAGGACTGGACAAGGTGAACCGGGACATGGTGTTTGCCGAGTTCTGGACGGACGAAGACCAGATCACGAAATGGCAAAAGACGCGAGTCAAATGCGCCGAAGTGCTCGTCCCAGATAAAGTCGAGCCGCGTTTCATTCTTGGGGCCTATGTGTCGTGCGCCGAGGCTCAACACGCCCTTCAAACAACTGAACCGCGTTTGAGTGTTACAATAGACGCGCACTTGTTCTTCAGGTAAAGGAGTAGCACGATGGTACAAGTTCAGATTGGCAATCTGTTTGAATCACAGGCGCAAACTTGGGTAAATACGGTCAATTGCGTTGGCGTCATGGGTAAGGGAATCGCGCTCGAGTTCAAAAAGCGGTTCCCAGAGATGTTTGAGGACTATGTAGCTCGCTGTCAGCGTCACGAAGTCAAGCTGGGGCGTCCCTACCTCTACAAGACTCTGTTGCCGCCCTGGATATTGAACTTTCCTACCAAAGACCATTGGCGTTCTGTGGCGCAATTGGCGAGCATTGTTCAGGGGCTAGAGTATCTACTCCAACACTATCGGGAGTGGGGTATCACCTCATTGGCCGTGCCGCCTTTGGGGTGCGGCGAAGGCCAGCTCGAGTGGCGCGTCGTCGGGCCGACTCTGTATCGTTACTTGAATCGCATGGACATCCCGATTACGCTCTATGCTCCCTATGGAACAAGGCAACAAGAACTGTCGCCGGAATTCTTGGGGACGCCCGCCCCGACAGTGGCTCCTACGCCCAAACCGCCTCGGATGCAGCCAGGCTGGGTGGCCCTGGTGGAAATCTTGCGCCGCCTTGAGGGACAACCTTACCATTGGCCTACTGGCCGAACCATCTTTCAAAAGATCGCTTACGTGGCGACCGAAGAAGGGTTGCCCACTAACCTTCAATATCAGCGCGGCAGCTATGGCCCATTCGCGCCGGAGCTCAAGAGCGTTGTCACGCGGCTGGTCAACAATGGCCTGATCCGTGAAGAACGCTTGGGGCCAATGTTCGCCGTGCTAGTCGGCCCGACCTTTTCTGACGCGCGCAAGGCGTATGCCAATGACCTGGCGCTGTGGGATGCGACGATTGACAAGGTAGTAGACCTCTTTGTGCGGATGAACTCGGACCAGGCCGAGGTTGCCGCGACGGTTCTGTTTGCCACACACTCTTTGCAGCGCGCCAGACCTGACCTGCCGACTGAACGAGATGTCCTGACAGAAGTCATGCAGTGGAAGCAGCGCAGAAAGCCACCGCTTGACGAGCAAATTGTCGCCAAGACCATTCGGAACCTGGCCGCGCTGGGGTGGCTCAAAGTGAAAGCAAGTCACGACCTGCCGTTGCCCTCGGAAGAGATGTTGTATGCCTGATGCCGTTTGTCCTCGTCTCATCGAAGTCGCCCTCCCCATTCGCGAAATCTCTGCCGAGAGCGTGCGCGACAAATCGCTGCGACACGGCCACATCTCCACGCTGCACCTGTGGTGGGCGCGGCGACCGCTGGCCGCTTCGCGCGCTGTGGTGTTTGCCTCGCTCGTGCCCGACCCTGACAATCTGAGCTGCCCGCGCGAGTTTCGTGAGGCCGTTACAAGGTTGCTCAGAGATGACGTTCCGCAAGTGCTCAAAGGCTACTGGCGCGGACGCAAGCGCAAGCAAGACCCTGACCCTTATCGCCCCTACGACGGCATCCCCGACACACCGCGCAATCGTCTGCTGACATTCATCGCCAAATGGTCGCCCGAATGGCTGGCGTTCGAGCACGGCGAAGAAGACAGCCAGCAGCCTGTGCCGGCCGAGTTGCTCGACGACCGCAGCCTGGTCAAGTGGGAGACGAGCAACCCCGAAAACGAGCAGGGCCGCGAGGTGCTGCGCATCGCCCGCGAGCTGGTGCGGATTGCCAACAGCGGCCAGGTGCCGACCTTGCTCGACCCTTTTGCTGGCGGGGGAGCCATCCCATTGGAAGCAACGCGGCTCGGTTGTCAGGCGATTGCCAACGATTATAATCCTGTGGCCTACCTCATCCTACGTGCGACGTGCGAATTCCCGCAACGCTTTGGGCAGTTGCCAGTGGACAGTTCTCAGTTTTCAGTTAATAGTTTTCAGACCCCTGAAGCACAACAACCTTTGCTCGACGCTGAATTGAAATCTGAAGACTCGAAACTGAAAACTAGAAACTCAAAACTAGCCACTGACGTTGAACATTGGGCCAAGTGGACTCTGGAACGCGCCCGCGAGCGCATCGGTCAACTCTACCCCGCCGGCAAGGATGGCAAGCCTGTCGTTGGTTATCTGTGGGCGCGGACAGCGCCTTGCTCTAATCCGGCGTGCCGCGCCGAAATTCCGCTGTTGCGCAGCCTGCTCATCTGCAACAAGTCGGGCAAGCAAGTCGCGCTGACGATGGCGCGCAAAGGCAAAAAGGTTGTCTTTGACATCGCCAAGAACAAGGACATCGAAGAGACCGACGGCACGATGCTAACACGCGGCGACTGCCGCTGCCCGATTTGCCAGCAGGTGACGCCTGTGGCCGACCTGCGCCGCGCAGGAATGGAAGGCAAGCTGGGCGAGCGCATGGTCGCCGTCATCACCGATACGCCCCAAGGCAAGGGCTATCGCCCTGTTGAGCCAACGGACTCGAATGCGTTTGAAGAAGCTTCCCAACTGGCAGAAACGGTCGAACGACCTGGCGAATACATTGTGCCAGAAATCAACGCCCCCAATGCTCCGTCGGATGCTGGCGCGCACCGGAGTATCAGCGTTGATATCTATGGCTTCAAAACGTTTGGCTCCCTTTTCAATGCGCGCCAATTGTTAGCGATGCAGTCTTTTGTGGCCTGTTTGCACGATGCACTGGCCGCACTTGAACAACACGAATCCGATGCCGAGTATCACAAAGCAATTGCTGCCTATCTAGGACTGTGGGTCAGCCGTATTTCTTTCCGTGGCTCAAGCGTGGCCCTGTGGGACACCGTGGGTGAGACAATCGTCCAACCTTTTGGTCGCCAAGCCATCGCAATGGTATGGGACTATCCCGAGGCAAATCCCTTCAACGATATTACAGGAAGTGCAGCGGCTCAATTGGATTACGTCCTTCAGGTCCTTGAACATGAATCGCTCCCGACTAGCGTAGAGGTCAAGGGCGCGAAGGTGCTTTGCGGCGATGGGGCGCGATTACCTTTGGAGCGAGCATCGGTTGACGTTGTCGTTACCGACCCGCCTTACTTTGATGCAATTGCCTATGCCGACCTGTCGGATTATTTCTACGTTTGGCTCAAGCGCGCAGTGGGCGACGTTTTCCCTGAAGCCTACGCCACCCCACAGACCCCCAAAGCAGAAGAGGCCGTCGCGCACAAGCATCGGCATCATGGAAACCGAGCAAGGGGCAAGGCACACTTTCAGCATAAGTTGACCGAGTGTTTTGCAGAAGCCAAACGCGTGTGCAAGTCCGGTGGTGTGCTGGCAGTCATGTTTGCTCACCAATCCACCGAAGCATGGACAGCACTTATCAACGCACTCCTTGAAGCAGGCTTGAGCATCACCGCAACATATCCAATTGATACAGAACTCACGACACAACTCAAGGCTAAGATATCTGCGCTTTCGTCATCCATCACTGTCATCTGTCGTCCACGTCAGGTGGGCGCGGCAGGCTCGTTCCGCGACGTGCGGCAGGAGATTGACCGTGTCGTGGCAGAAAGCGTCCATCGTTTTTGGGAGTATGGCTTCCGCGGCGCGGATTTGATTGTCGCCTGCTATGGCCCTGCTGTCGGCGTCTTTGGTCGCTATGAGCGAGTGGAACGCGCCGATGGCACACCCGTCGGCGTTCCGGAACTGCTGGAACTGGTCAAAGAGTCGGCGCTCAAAGCCATCGCGGGCGAGTTCACTGGCGACCTGCATTCGCGGCTGTACTTTGTCTGGGCCAACCTGTATGGCACCAGCACTCAGGCGTGGGACGATGCGCGGCTGGTGGTGCAAATCGGCGGTGAAGGCGAAGACGCCCTGCACATCGCGCGCGGGCATGGGCTGTTCGTCGTGGACGGCTCCACCTGCCGCCTGGCCCTGCTGCGCGACCGCGAGGGGTTCCATCACCTGGGCGATGACGTGTCCGCATCGCTGATTGACCAGCTTCACCACGCGATGCAACTGTGGAAAGACGAAAACCGCGCTGCGCTCGTGCGCTACCTGCGCGAGCACGACTTGATGGATCACGCGCCGTTCTGGAAGTTGGCGCAGGCGCTCTTTGAGGTGCTGCCGCGCGGTGAGGAAGACTGGAAGCTGGTCAGCGCGCTGTTGGGCGAGCGGGAGACTTTGCGCATCGAGGCGCGGCACGCGGAGCCGCCGGCGCAGCCGGGGTTGTTCTATAAGTGATGGATATGGACACAAGCCTTGCAAGATACGACTGGCACCGCCTGACTTCTCTTCAATTAAGCAAATACGCGGAACATCTGTTCAAGATGGAATTCATTCTATTAGGCTGTGATGTCTTCACCGCCGAAGTAGACGATCACGGCCTTGATTTTGTTGTTCGCAAAGATGAGACCACGTATTACGACGTGCAAGTCAAGTCAGTCAACAAAGCACGTTACATCTTTTTCCCAAAGAGTGAATTTAGCCTGCGCGCGAATCTGCTTGCTGCTGTTGTGCTCTTTTTCAACCGTGAGGTGCCAAAGCTGTATCTGATGCCAGCTACAGCATGGCTTCATCCTAATGCCCTTCTCGTGAGTCATGACTACATAGGGAAAAAGGGTCCACCGGAATGGGGGCTGAATCTGTCCCTGAAAAACCTGCCCCTACTTGCCGAGTTCGCATTCGATAAGACGATACAAGGGCTTGGATTGTCAAGGTGAGTGGGTCAAACTCGAATGCTAAAGTCAACCAGCACATGGCTAAGGAGTAGTTTACCATGTCATCAGCCTTGAAACCCTGGTATGCTGTAGCAACGCCTCATGAAGACATCCGCGAAGGGCGGTTGAGCGAAGCCGTCTTTGCCGCCAACCTGTGGGCCGTCGTGCAAGACAGTGCGCCGGAAGTCTATTCCGATCCCGAAGCGTTTTTCTCCAAGACCTACCTGACGGCGGGTCTGACCAACGTGCTCAGGAAAGTAGCCCATGCGCTGGCGGGGGAGGCCGACGCAGGCGACCGCATCTTGAGCTTGCAAACCTCGTTCGGCGGCGGCAAGACACACGCGCTGGTGGCGCTCTGGCATCTGGCCAAGCACACGGATAAAATCCGCCGGGCGGCAGCCTGCGCCGAGGTGAGAAAGGCGCTGGATGACCGGCTGCCCAAGCGGGTGAAAGCCGTAGCCGTGTTTACCAACCGAACGGCAGATGCCACGCAAGGGCGGCAGACGCCCGAAGGCATCCATACACGGACGCTATGGGGCGAGCTGGCTTTGCAGTTGGGCGGCGTGGAACTGTATCGCAAGATAGAGGCCAACGACCAGGCCCGCTCCGTTCCACAAGGGCTGTTCCCCGAGATTCTCCGCCAGGCTGCGCCCTGCCTGATCCTGCTGGACGAAGTCGCCGACTATTGCGTGGGAGCGTCGGCAGTGCAAGCGGGCGATTCGACGCTGGCCGACCAGACGATTTCGTTCACGCAGGAACTGACCGATGCGGTGCAGCAGGTCAAGGGTGTGGCGGTGGTCGCCACACTGCCCGCGAGTCACCTTGAGGTCGCCAGCTCTGAAAAGGGACAAGAGATATTGAACCGGCTGGAAAAGCGGTTCGGGCGGATGAGCGCCGACGTCAAGCCCGTGGCCGACGACGAGATCTATGAGGTGGTGCGGCGGCGATTGTTTGAGATGCTGGGGGACCCCGCCGAGCACGAACAGGCCGCCGAAGTGTATATGAAGATGTATCGGCAGCACAAGAATGAAGTCCCTACTGAGGCAACGCGGGGGACGTTCAAAGAGCGGATCGTCGCAGCCTACCCGTTCCATCCTGCGCTGATTGATGCACTCTACTTGCGTTGGGGAAGTCACGGCGATTTTCAGCGGACGCGCGGAGTGCTGCGGATGCTGGCGAGCGTGGTGGGGGATCTTTGGCAGCGGCGCAAAGCCGAGACGCGGGCGCAGCCGCTCATCCAGCCTTGCCACGTACGCTGGACGCTGGATGCTTTGCACGCCAGCCTGACGCGGCTGTGGGGGACAGCGTACGAGTCGGTCGTGGCCGCTGATGTCATTGGGGAGAAAGCGAACGCGGCGCTGCTGGACGAAGAGCGTGGCGGAGATTACGTGTCGGAGAAAATCACACAAGGGCTGGCGGCCAGTGTGCTGCTGGGCTCGTTCGGAGGACAGGGCGAGCGGGTCGGTTACAGCACCAAAGACCTCAAGCTGTGCATGGGGCGGCCTGACCTCAATTGGGGCTACGCCGACGGCGCGCTGCTGGCCTTGGAAGAGCGCGGTTTTTACCTCCACACCGCCAGCGCGGGCAACCTGGGCAAACGTTACTGGTTCGGCACCAAGCCGACGCTGACCAAGCTGATCGTCCAGTATCGCAACCAGTTTGCCGCTCAAGACTTTGACGCGGAAATCGTCGAGACCTTGCAGGAACAGGTGAACAGTTTGAGGGCCGGGCCGGCGACGTGGCGAGTGCTGGTTAACCCGCAAGCCGACCTGCCCGAGCAAAAATCACTGGCTTTGCTCATCATGCCACCCGAGTGTGCCTACACCGAAAACGGCGGCAGGCCGCGCCTGATTGCTTCAGCCGCCGAGCAGCGGGTTGGAGAGTTGAGTCAAAAGTGCGGCGGCAAAGACCGGCACTATCGCAATACGTTGCTGTTCCTGTTACCCTCGCCGCGTGGGTTGACCAAGCTGCGAAATGCCTTGCGCGAAGTGGCCGCACTGGAGGCCGTGCAGCGCGACTATGCCAGCCAACTGGATGATGAGCAAGGTGGCGACCTCAAAACGCGGCTGAGTAATGCCCGCAAGACCGTCACCGAGTCGCTGGGCAGTGCGTACACTCACATTGCGCGGATGGACGGGCAAACGCTCGCCTTTGTTGCGTTGAGTGAAGCCAAGCCGACTTTGGCCGACCACCTGCAAGCCGCGTGGAAGCAAGTCGTCGAAGAAGAGGAATGGGTGTTGCGTAAGGTGGGCACGGTGACGCTGCAAAAGGTCGGTTTGGTTCCTGCTGAGGGTGGCATCCGCAGTAAAGACGCCGTCGAAGCCTTTTTGCGTTTCACCGATAAGCCGATGATTGCATCGCGCGAGGCGGTGTTGCAGGGGTTGGTGCAGGCGTGCAAAGATAAAGACATCGGCCTCGGACGCGGCCTCAAGCTGGACAACCTTCAGCGTCAGTGGTGCGGTCCAGATGCTACGGACGCCATTATGGATGCAAGCGAAGAAGGGCTGTGGATTATCCCGCCATTTGAACCCAGGCGGGTCGAACCAAGCACGGGAACTGGCACAGGTATCACGCCACCGCCGACACCGGTCGGAGCCGGTCAAGCGGGCACGGTTCAGCCGCCAGTGCAAACCGTCATCCCCGGCACGGGCGTCACACCCAAAGCCGGCAAGCGCGTGCGCCGCGTCAAGATCAAGGGCAACGTCCCGCTCGATAGCTGGGCGGATGTGTTTCGCTCGTTCGTCAATCCAGCCGGTCGCATGGGCCTAAAGAAACTGAGATTAGGCGTAGACTTTGAATTGGAGCCGCAGGATGGTCAACCGCTGGATGAAAATGACCCTGCGCTCAAGTCCATGCAAGAGTCGGCGCGGCAGTTGGGGTTGGGGCTGGAGTTTGAGGAAGAATAGATGCTGTCCAACTTGCCAGGATTTTGGGTTCTTGCTGCGCAGCAGGTTCTTGAATCGGCCTCAGAGCGAGTGGATGCTATGCATGACCACGTATTCTCGTGGCAGCAAGCAATCGTGCCTGTGCAACTACTCAGAGATAGAGCTTTGTTTTGCGGCGAGGCGCAAGATGAGCAACTGTAGTCGGTGCGGCAACTTGATCAATAGTGAAGCCAATATCTGTCCCTACTGCGGCTATACTCTGGACACTTCCGAGCAGACCACATTGTTGAGGGAAGCAGAACCAGAATCAGTGTCTAAGGTAGTCAAGAATACAGCGCGGATTTTTCTTATCGAACTAGCTTCGTTCCTAGTGTGTGCTGCCTTGACGGTGATAAGTCTAGTAGTAGCACTCTTTATGGTGGCACCTGCTATCCTCGGTGAAGCTTTCTGGGCGCATGAAGTGCAAGCGGAGGAACTGCACAAAATTCTAGCCTCGTTGGCGTTTTTTTGGCGTGGGAGTAACCGGACCTTTGTACGGATTGTATAAGCTCAGACTCAGGAAACAGCACGCACGTGCTGTAGGAGTCTATGGGATTGCCAGACTCCCAGAAGTTGAAGACAGTTGTCTGGTGATCGGGCGTGAATACTTGCTGCTGTGACTACTCTATACCTGCGCTGGATAAAATGGTGGTGCTGGTCTCCGCTGTCACTCAGGCCGTTCATTGGAGAGAGGGTTTGCCTGCCACACGATCGGCTGACCTCTATTGTATTGTGACCTCCTTCCGCGTGTAGGATGTGCGGCCCCCGTGTCTACTAAGCGGATAAGTGGGAGCGTGCTGAGCGAGAAACTGGGCGCGTTCTTGGTCTGATTTGAACGCGTTCAGCATCTGGCGTTGATAGGGTGTGCGGGTGCGTTCCCATTCCTGCCTGGCTTTTCGCAGCCGGTCCGTGCGCCATTGCCAGTAGTGGTACCTGTTGGCCGGGCAGCACCAGTAAGTGGGTGATCCGATGACGGGCTCACCGCAGATTTCGCATTTCATGTCTGTCTCCTCCCCGGCCGAGTCGCCAGACGCGGCGCATAGTGGCGGGGGAAGCGTGCGAGTTCAAACGCTGTTGCCAACGCAACCGAAAGTCAATTGCTAAGGCTGACCTTTGTCGCCAGTCTTCCCCTGGATTCCGACCCCGTCACACCGGGCTTTTTCGCCCAAGTCGTCCAACCGGCAGCCGTGTGATACCACACAACGGCGACTTTGCCAGGCTAGATGGCCTGGCTTATTTGTTGCGTGGCGTTGACCTGGGACAGCGCGGGCGAGTAACCCAAGCTTTTTGCGGGTGAGCAGCCGCAAGCCCGCAGGGAGCGAAGGTGAGTTTACGCGCTTGTCTGTTGCGAGGGTCTGCCTGACCGCAGGGGATATCGAAGGCGGGGTTGATGCCGTCATTGCTGGACGGACGTCAAGTACTGCTTCGATATCTCAGCATCCCGGCCTTGTTACCACCTGCACGGCCATCGGCGGCATGATGCAGTCGATGGGCTGGCCGGCGAGTTCTTGCCACGTATTTACTGAATCTCGGTCCAACCTTTAGTCGTGCAACATCAACGGAAGATAAGCTTGGTGAGTTGGCCCAAACAGCGCGAACTGGCCCGTCTCGCAGATCGGTACGCTGTAAGCGAGGATTGCACTCCCACTCGTTTGGGTCGGCTCACTCCCACACATCTGGGTCACCTCGCGCCACTCTCCTCCCGTCCACTCCATTAGCGCGAGAAGGCTCTTGTCCGCTACTACTCGCACATCGGTGACGCTGTAACCGATTGTCACCGTCACGGGGGCGCTAAAGGCAAGACTCGCTAAGGGCAGGCCCGCTCGCGATGCAGCCAGGTCAAAGGCATGGCCTGTGAACGCATAACCGGCCCCGGCGCTAGCCATCGTCGGAGTGAGGACCAGCGTGGTGTCTTCAGTCACTGCACCCGCGGGGAACTCGATGACGGTAGACAATCCTTGGGTATCGGTATACCACAGGCTCGTTGGCGTGCCCGTTAGCAGCTGGACCGTGACAGGTCGAGGCAGCATGACAAAATTCTGCTGTAAGGAAGCCTGTGCCACAATGAGCGTGGCCGAAGGGGGCAAGAACACATAGTTGGCTTGGGAGGGTGTGAGAAGATATGTGCCGGCAGCAAGGCCCGCAAAGCGATAGTATCCGGTCACGCTCGTCGTGGCGCTAAGGCTTCCTCCGGCCTCAATGGTAATGCCGGCGAGAGGAGAACCGTTGCTGCTTGTCACCATGCCAGCAA
>Ga0315268_10003194_pt1 | contig 18150 bp, 19 predicted proteins | sample C1_top_MG_FD_204535 | JGI IMG/M metagenome (GOLD analysis project Ga0315268, IMG submission 204535) | Sediment microbial communities from Yellowstone Lake, YNP, Wyoming, USA - C1_top | ecosystem: Environmental > Aquatic > Freshwater > Lake > Sediment | place: USA: Wyoming | collected 2017-08-01
GGTCTTGACGTCCGCTGTGTCGCACGCGCCGGTCATCCCGCGAAAATAATTGTGCAACACGCCGATGAGGGTGGTTACGATCTAATCATTGTCGGCCACAGCGGGCACTCTGAACTTTGGGGGCGGTTACTTGGAGACACCGCCGACCGCATCGCCGACCACGCTCATTGCAGCGTGCTGATCGTGAAGCAGCGGCAATCTGATTTTGAGAGTGGAACGTTCCACTCGTCCAGACCGAATAGAGAATATGAATAAAATCCAAAACATAAACGCACTTGAAATCCTCGACTCGCGCGGCAACCCGACTGTCATGGTCACGGTCGCGCTTAACAACGGCATCACCGCTTCGGCCTGCGTGCCGTCCGGCGCGTCCACCGGCATTCGCGAAGCCGTGGAACTGCGCGATGGCGACAAAAATCGCTACGGCGGCAAAGGTGTGCTCAAGGCCGTCGCCAACGTGAACAAAATCATCGCGCCGAAAGTGAAAGGCAAATCGCCGCAGGCTCAGAAGGAGATTGACGATTTGATGCGCAAGCTGGACGGCACGGAAACCAAATCGAAACTTGGCGCGAATGCCATCCTTGGCGTCTCAATGGCGGTGTGCCGCGCGGCGGCGTTGGATTCAGGAATTCCCCTTTACGCTTACATTCGCAAGCTGCATGGCGGCAGAGCCTCAGCGCCATACATCCTGCCAGCGCCGCAAATGAATGTCCTCAACGGCGGGGCGCACGCGACGAACAATGTGGACTTTCAGGAATTCATGCTGTTTCCCATCGGCGCGCCGACGTTCGCGGAAGCGTTGCGCTACGGCGCGGAAACGTTTCACACATTGAAGAAGCTGTTGCAGAAGCGCGGCTTGGTGACCTCGGTGGGCGATGAAGGCGGCTTCGCCCCCAACCTCAAGACCAATGACGAAGCGGTGAAAGTGATTGTCGAAGCCATCAAAGCCGCAGGATACAGGCCCGGCAAGGACATCGCTATCGCTCTCGACCCGGCGGCCAGCGAATTTTACGAGAACGGCAGCTATGTGATGAAGAAATCGGATCGCTCGCGCAAAACACCGGCGGAGATGGTGAAGCTCTACGGCGAGTGGGTGAAAAAGTATCCCATCGTCTCGCTGGAGGACGGTATGGGCGAGGAAGACCGCGATGGCTGGCTGGCCATCACCAAGGCGCTCGGCACGAAATTGCAACTCGTCGGCGACGACAACTTCGTCACGAATCCGAAAATCTTCGCTCAAGGCATCAATAGTGGCATAGCCAACGCCATTCTTATCAAGCTCAACCAAATCGGCACGGTGTCGGAAACTTTGGAAACCGTGGCAATGGCGCAGGAGGCCGATTACGGCGCGGTCATCTCGCATCGCTCCGGCGAAACGGAGGACGCGTTCATTGCCGACTTCGCCGTTGGCACGGGCGCAGGCCAAATTAAGACGGGTTCGCTTTGCCGCTCCGAGCGCATCGCCAAATACAATCGTCTGCTGGCCATTGAAAAGGAATTGGGCAAGAAATCGCGCTACGGTGGCGCGGTGTTCAATGCCCGTTGGAAGTAATCGTTTGAATTTGGGAGCGTCGTGGCCTCGATACCGCTCGGCAGACTCCATTGCTAGCTGGCGGAGTGTGACCGGGAGAAATCCGGTCACCGCCTTCGAGCCACGCGCGCTCCCTCATCGAAATGCAACTGAAACAAATCGGCATTATTCGCTCGCCGCACAAACAAGCCGCCGGCACTCCGGTTCAATCGGCGCTCGCGACAGGTATTGAAGGCACGATAGAAATCTTTCCGCAGTTCGCGCCGGGCCTGAAAGACTTGGAGGGCTTCGAGCGGATCTTGCTCGTATATTGGTTTGACCGCGCAACCGAACTGCAACTGACCGTTATTCCCTATCTGGACACTGAACCGCGCGGCCTGTTCGCCACGCGCGCCCCGTGCCGGCCAAATCCGATTGGACTTTCCTGCGTCCGGTTGCTGGAAATTCGGGACAGGATTCTCCGCGTGGCCGACCTGGATGTTCTCGACAACACGCCGCTGCTGGACATCAAGCCTTACATCCCGTCGTTCGACGCGTTCGCTGCCAAGCGAATTGGATGGTGCGAGAACGCGAAAGGCAATCCTGCCGTCGCAGATGGCCGATTTGAAACCGGTAGAAACCCGAGCCGCACTTCCAGATGAACACTGAAACCGAGCGTGCTCCTTCCGGCAAACGCTTTGCGGCCAATAGTGCTATTGTTCTCTCGTTCGTGGTCGCGCTGGAGTTCGTCATCATGATCAGCCCGTTCGCGTTTGTTTTTTACGCGGCGCTGAATCCGTTCCTGCTGGCGTTGAACCAATCGGCGCTTACACGCTGGCTCACCGCGTTCTTTCTCCCGCACATGGTCGTCCCACCCGATGCTTTCTTGAAAGCTCTGCGCGTCGCCGGTTCGGTGGCATTCCTCGGCGGGATGTTTGTTTTTCTCTTATGCGCTCTCCAGGTTTACGGCAGCAAGTTGTTCAAGCTTGGAGTGGCTCAACGCGGGCTTTACGCGCTGGTTCGGCATCCTCAATACGTGGCGTTGGCGGTTGCAGCCTGGGGACTGGCGGTGATGTGGCCCAGGTTTCTTACACTGACTCTGCTGGCAGTGATGCTTTTCCTTTATTACCTGCTGGCGAGGGACGAAGAGCGGCGAATGTTGAATCGCTTTGGCGACAGTTACCGCGATTACATGACGCAGACAGGAATGTTCCTGCCGCGCACGGTCGAGCTACTGTTTGGCCGGCGCGATCAACCGCGACCGCCGCTCACGCTGGCGAAAGCAATCGCGGTTTTGTTTGTGTTGCTCGGCGTTTGCGTCGGGAGCGGATTCCTCCTGCGAAGCTACACGGTGCACCACTTGCCGGTTGCGCAAGTTGACGGGGTGGACACCATCGCAATCACCGCCGATGACCTGACGGCGGCGAAAGACCTGCTCCCGTCAGTATTGGAGGACACCAGCGTTGCGCCAAAACTTCAGGCTATGCGCAGCCGGTCGGGGCATCGTCTGCTCGCTTACTTCATTCCCGTTGATTACGTCATGCAGGGAATGATTGCCGACACCGGCCCGGAGTGGAAGCTGTTCGAGCACCACAAGACGGTTCGGATGATCACCGAATATATTCTTCATCCCTTCTCTCATCTCTCGGGCGGCCATCAGCACATGGCGGGCATGGCTCACCACGATCCGTCTCTTCACAACAGCCCGGCGATGAAACGGCGTGTCATCTTTCTGGAAGTTGCGAGCGACCGGCATCCGCTATCGTCGGCGACCGATGATTTCGGCATCAACGTGAAACGCGCGCCGCTGTTCTTTGTGGACGTGCATCTGCACACTAGAGAAATCCTCCAGGCGAAGGATCTGCCGACGGGAAGCGGTTGGGGCAACGTGCCGACGCCGATGTTCTGAAGCCAAAACTGCGGGCCGCGCTTCGGACACCAGGCCGCGCGTGGGTTTCACCAAATCGCCATTAGCGCAGCGCATGCCAGCCCCGTTTCGCTCCGGAAGCGAAGGAACGGACTCGCCGCTCCACCATCCCCTACGGGTCGTCAGCGCACTGGATTCCACAAATCCAATTTCGGCGGCGCGTATGTTTGCGAGAAAGGCAACAACTGGCTATGGCCGTCCGCGAAAGCATAGTTCGCTTTGCCGCGATGGCGTTTTGCATCTACGTCCGCCGCGTCGCTGGGCGTGATCCAAAAGTTCGGCATGATGTGATCGGCGCTGCTCGCGCTTTCGGCAAAGAGGATCGTGGCGGTCGGCTGCAGGATTTGTGACCAGCGCCGCCAGGTTTGCGGTTTGCCCGTGTAATCGTCATCCGGCCCAAGCTCGAAATAAACGTTCATGCCGTAGCTCCACGGAGTCATCCGCTTGTCGGTTGGGCAGTGGTAAATGCCCTGAAGCAGATTCGTCCAAGCCGTGTCGGACACGCCAAGTTGCGGCGCGATGGCGCGTCCCCAAGTTGGCTGCCCGTGAGCGAATGCCGAGTGCTGGCTGCGGGGGAACTCGTCGTTGTTATCTTCCGAATACAACCGCACCGCCAGTCCGATCTGGCGCATCTGGTTCAGGCATTGAATGGAGCGCGCGGATTCTTTCGCCTTGCTCAATGCGGGCAACAACAACGCCGCCAGCACTGCGATGATGGCAATTACCACCAACAGCTCGATGAGCGTAAACGCTGCGCACGCTCCCCGCCCGCAAGGACAGGGAGTTGCTCGTGAGTTTTTCTGGCGCGCTCTCATTGAGCGAGTTTCATGCGGAAGAATTTCCGCGTCTCACCCGGATCGAGCACGACAGCGGACTGGCTTTCGAGAGTCATGGACGCATTCGTGACGAGCGTCCATGTCCCGTTCGGCAACGTGGCAGTGCCTTCGAGCAGCCAGTTTGTGGCGCTTGTCGCCGGCCAAAAGACGACGATGCGCTGACCGATGGCCAACGCGGGACGCCCATCCGGCACATTGGTCCAAGTGAAGACGAACGACCCGCTGCTGGAGTTGAGAACTTTCAGGCCGGTGGTGGTATTCACGAGGTATGATTCGAACGTGGCTGTGTAGGTGTTCGTGCCGGGCGGCACGGTGAACGTGGGATGGAACATCACCGTGTTCCAGAACAAGGCGTTCGTCACTCCATCTGTGCTGAAGATCGGTTCGAACGCTTTCGGCTCGGAGTTCGAATAGCGATAAGCCGACAACTCCGGCGAGCCGGACAACTTGCGAATCCAAATCTGCGTTCCCGCAGGCAGCGGATCGGTCACGGTATCCATCACGAAACCGTAACGGCGGCTGAACGAACGGCCTTCGCGGCTGGGATCAAGCGCATCGAACCACGGGTCGGCGGGATCGAAGTTGTCGCCGGGATTGCTGACCAGCAACGGGGTGAGTTGGGGAATCTCCGGCGGCATCATGACGTGGATCCTGCCGTCGTCGGCGTGATAGGAGACCATCGGCATGACCATGCCGCCTTGCATGGGCACGGCGGGGAGGGTTGCGGCGTGAACGAGCGCTGGCGCAAAGGCGATGGCCAGCGCGGCGAGTAACAATTGGGACTTCTGCATAATTCTGTCTTTCAGTCTGTGATTTCAAAATGGTTTTGGTTTGGGCCGCGAGGATTCTCGAACGAGAATTCCAGCGCGCGGAAACGGCACACACGGCCGTCCAGCGTCGCAGCCAGCCGGAAGCAATAAGGGGATTGAGGAGCGAACAGGCCCGTCTGGAAAAATCACATGGCTGACGGCAGTAACGCACCGCGTCAGCAATCGGAAACGTGAGTCAACTCAGGCAAGAATGCCCGCAGGAGAACACCGAGGACGAGGCTTGGGAGGTTCTTCGCGCCGGGGCAGCGCGTTCAAGTCGGGGGAAGGAATACGTTCGCGGTCGCGGTCAAAGTTGAAAGCAACCGACTGCCAGATCACTCCCAAGTCCATCTTCGAGATCGGCTTGGTCTGCTGCTGATCCTGTTTCTTTTCCTCGGCCCGGCCCTGCTGAATCACTTTGCAGAGGCTGCACGGATGTTTGCCGTCGAAAGTTTTGCTGACCGCTTCAGCGAACGAAGCGTCGCGAGAATAGCTGACAATCATGCCCACCCAAGCGGCCGATTGCAGAAATGCCCAGTGCAGGCCCAATGAGAGGACCAACACCAGCACGGTGGCGAATCGGACAGCGGGTTTCACGATGGGACAGGTTAACGGCAAAGCGGCTTGTGTCAATCTGTGCCGAGCAGGCGAGCCATGGCCGTCACCCCGGATTTTTGCCCGTGATTGACCTCCGAGTCGCGAAAGTCCATCTTGGAAGCAGGCAATGAAGTTTGCCTGGCCGCTGCTGCGGCGAACCGCCTTCCGGCTAATGACTTCTACCGAAATGGAATTGGAATCGGTAGAAAGTCATGCAAACAACGACTTCAGTCGAGAACTTCAAACTGGAAGCTCCACCGGTTGGCGAGAAGGAGGAAGCGCCGAAACCTTCCGGGACTTCCGCGTTCCCTTCACATTTCCACAGCATCGTGTTTGAAAGAGCCGATGAGGGGCGTGGAAATGGCGCGGTGAGTCAACCGGACTTCTTCCGCGATTTGAATCTCGACCAGGTCGTGGACGCGCTCACGGCGGGCCGGGACGAATATAATCTGAAGCCATTCTTCTACGCCCACCTGAAAAACCTCGCAACCATCGCATATCGCCACGACATCATGCGCGACCTCGAACGCAATGCGCTTTTTCAGAGCATCAAATCGTTTTCCTCCAGGATGCACTCCATGCGCGTGCGTCTCACGGCTTCGGAAAAGAGCTACTACAAAAACCAAAAGGAAGCGTTGTTCCTGGAAGCGGCGGAAATTTACTGCGACGCGGTCGAAAACCTTCTGCGCGATTTGCGCGAGCACGGTCCATCGTCGCGCGGCCTGCTGGCCTTCCGGGCGTATCTGACGGAATACGTCGCTTCCGACAGTTTCCAAGCGCTCGCCGGAGAAGCGAAGACGTTGAGGTCCGAATTGTCAGCCATCCGATACGCACTGCTCATCAAGGGCAGCAGCATCACCGTGCGGAACTACGATTCCGAGCCTGATTACACCGCATCGGTGGAAGAGACCTTCGCGAAATTCAAGCAAGGCGCGGTGCAGGATTATCTGGTGAAATTCTCCGAGTTCTCTGGCATGAACCATGTCGAAGCAATGGTCCTCGACCGGGTCGCCCGGTTGAATCCGAAGGTGTTTCTTGCTCTCGACGAATTCTGTGCCAGGCGCAAAACGTTTCCCAGCCAAACGATTGCCGATTTTGACCGGGAGATCCAATTCTACGTCGCGTGGCTGGAGTATGCGGAAAAATTCAAGCGCGCAGGTTTGAAGTTTTGTTATCCGCAAGTTTCGGACACGCGCAAGAGCGTCAGCAACCGCGAGGGTTTCGATCTGGCACTGGCGGGGAAGCTGATTCGCGAAAACGCGCCTGTCGTCTGCAATGATTTTGCTTTGTCCGGCGACGAACGAATCTTTGTTGTCACCGGCCCGAACCAGGGCGGAAAGACAACATTCGCACGCACGTTTGGCCAATTGCATTATCTTGCGAGCCTGGGTTGTCCCGTTCCCGGCACGCAAGCGCAACTCTTCTTGTTCGACCGCTTGTTTGCGCATTTCGAGCGCGAGGAGGACATCACAAATCTTCGCGGCAAACTGGAAGATGATTTGGTCAGGATTCATCACATCCTCGAACAAGCTACGCCGAACAGCGTCATCATCATCAACGAGATTTTCTCCTCCACGACTTTGAAGGATGCCGTCCACTTGAGCCGGAAAGTCATGGAACGCATTTCGCAACTGGATTTGCTGTGCGTTTGCGTGACCTTCCTCGATGAACTTTCTTCGCTGAATGAAAAAACCGTCAGCATGGTGGCCGAGGTCGTGCCGGAAAATCCCACGCTGCGGACGTTCAAGATACAACGAAGACCCGCGGATGGACTCGCGTATGCGCTGGCCATTGCCGAAAAATACCGCGTGACCTACGACGGCCTGAAGGAGCGCCTGAAACCATGAAAGCGCATTTGATGTATCGCGACCGGGACTTCGGCTTGCAGCAGGAATCGCTGGCAACACGTCCGTATCAGAAGGTCGAGATTCTGAAACTGTTGCCGAACGAAGATGCGCTGACGCAGGACCTCGAACTCAACACCTTGTTCAACGCGATGGCGGGTGGCGACAAATTCCTGTTTGAAGTGGCGCGGCAAGCCGTCCTGACGGGTTTGCAGGAAGACATTGAAACCATTCTTTACCGCCAGGACGTGCTCAAAGACACGCTGCGGAATGTTTCCATCGTGCGGAATTTATACGATGTCGCCGTGGAAGCCATCGAACACGAACGCAGGCGATGGTGGGGTATCTTCAGCAAGAATTATCCGAGCGGCACATTGCACAGCGCCGTCGAGTTGGTGCAGATGTTCATGGGAAAACTCGGTCAGCTCAAGCGCCTCGCCGACGAACATTCCGGGAAATTCGAGTCGGAAGGGTTCAGAACGTTTTTCGCGATGCTCCAGGCGGAATTGGCGGACGACTATTTCGCCGAGGTTAAAGCTCATCTGAAAGAACTGAAGTTCAATCAGGACGTTCTTGTGAGCTCGCAACTCGGCCACGGTAATCAAGGAACGAATTACGTGCTGCGCAAATCGTCCGACAAGAAGCCGTGGTGGATCGAGCGATTCTTCAATCGCAGCCGATCCGCCTTCACCTTTCGCATTGATCCGCGCGACGATGCCGGCGCGCGTGCGTTGGGAGAACTGCAAGACCGGGGAATCAACCTCGTGGCGAACGCCCTCGCTCAATCCGCCGACCACATTTTGAGCTTTCTCGCGATGCTGCGCATGGAATTGGCGTTTTACCTGGCTTGCGTCAATTTGCATCGTCAGCTTGAATGGAAAAATGTCGCCGTTTGCTTTCCCAATCCCGTGCCGCCCGGCGCTCGCAGCCACTCTTGCATAGGACTACGTGATGTCTGTCTGGCCTTGAGCATGAACCAAACGGTTGTGGGGAATGACCTGGCCGCCGACGGGAAGAATCTCTGTATCATCACCGGCGCGAACAAGGGTGGCAAATCCACTTTCTTGCGTGGCGTGGGCCTGGCGCAGTTGATGATGCAATGCGGCATGTTTGTGGCTGCCGAGTCGTTCAGCGCCGATATTTGCCGCGGCATATTCACGCACTACAAACGTGAGGAAGACACTGAAATGAAAAGTGGCAAGTTTGACGAAGAGCTTGCTCGGATGAGCGGCATCGTGGACGCCCTCACGCCCGATTCGCTGCTGCTGTTCAACGAATCTTTTGCCGCGACAAATGAACGGGAAGGCTCTGAGATTGCCAGCCAGATCGTCCGCGCCCTGCTGAAGACGCGCGTCAAAGTGTTCTTCGTGACGCACCTGTATGAATTCGCAAGTCGCTTTGAGCAGGGCAAGTCCAACGGCGCTCTTTTTCTGCGCGCCGAGAGACAGGCCGACGGACGGCGGACTTTTAAGTTGCTCCCCGGAGAGCCGTTGGAGACCAGTTTCGGCGCGGACTTATATCAAGAGATTTTCGGTGGTCACGAGACGCCTGCTAATCAGGAGGGCAAACAATGAGAGCGAGAGAGATTGCCTCCATTTTCGTTTGGGCGCTCGTAGCGGGGGGAATCATTGCGTTGTTATTGTCAGCAATCCCTGTGTTCCAACCGCAACGGAAAGGTTTTTTCAACCGGTTTGGCTATGCCTTTTCAAACTATGGAATACCCGTCTGGTGTGTGTTTGAACTGGTATTCTGGCTGATGACACACAGGTGGGTTCCATGAATGGCCAGTTGCCATTCGTCGGTCGAAAAAAGGGAATGGCGCGTTCCAACAGCTGTACAAGCAGCGTAAGCAAGTGCTGATTCTTGGTGCGAAAGGAATGGGCAGATCGGCACTCGCCGCGCACTTGCGTGAATCGCTAACCCTGCGAGTCTGCCCGGTGTCGGAATATCTGGGTCCAATCTGCGGAAGTCTCGAAGCCGAAATTGGTCTGGCGGCGGGCGATTCCAAGCTTCTTCAGCGCAAGCATAGGTTGCTCCGCGCGCTGGCCAACACGGATAGGACCGTGGTGTTCGATGGCGCAAGAGGCCGGCTAGTCCTGCCTTACTTGCCGTGTGTCGGAGAGCGGTTTCCTTTAAGTGAGGCAAATGGAAGGCTGTATCACGATGGGAATGGGCTACGCCTTGACTGAGGAGATCCATTTCAAGAATGGAGAAATTTCCGAGATGAATTTCGACCGCTATGAAATCCCGCGCTTCTCCTGGGTGCCGAAAATTGAAACCGGGTTTATCGAATCCAAAGCGGCATCACAAGGCAGCGGCGAACCGGCGATTGTTGTCATGGGAGCCGTCCTTGCCAATGCGGTATTCGATGCGACCGGGGCCAGATTGTTCCGGTTGCCGATGACGCCGGGAAGAATCAAGACCACGCTGCCGAAAGCCTGAGGCTGGAGCGGCAAGCCAGAGTTCTTATCGAGCGCTTCCGCTCAGGCACTCACCGGAAACCAGTGCCGCGTGCGGTTACAGACGTTGCACACCGAAAGCATCACGGGCACTTCCACCAGCACGCCCACAACACAGGCCAACGCCGCGCCTGAACTCGGGCCGAAAAGGGTAATGGCAACCGCAACGGCCAACTCGAAGAAATTGCTCGCGCCGATGAGTGCGCCGGGTGAGGCGACGTTGTGCGGCACTTTGAACCAGCGCATCAGCGTGTAGGTCAGTCCGGAGTTGAAATAAACCTGGATGAGAATCGGCACCGCGATCAGTACCACCGCAAACCAGCGCGTGGTCAGGTTCTCCGCCTGAAAGGCGAAGATGAGCAGCAGCGTCAGCAGCAACGCGAAGATCGTCACCGGCTGAAATTTCGGCAGGAAGTTCTTCTCAAACCAATCTTTGCCGTGCGATTTTAGCAGCATGGTGCGCGTGAGCCAGCCTGCTGCCAGCGGAATCACGATAAAGACTACCACCGAGGTGATGAGCACCTTCGAGGGCACGACCACGTTGGCCACGCCGCAGAGGAACATCACGATGGGCGCGAACGCCACCAGCATGATGAGATCGTTCACCGCCACCTGCACCAGCGTGTAGGCCGGGTCGCCGTCGGTCAGGTAACTCCACACAAACACCATGGCCGTGCAGGGCGCCGCGGCCAGGATGATCAGGCCGGCGGTGTAGTTCTTCGCCATCTCTGGCTCGATCCAGGCCGCAAACACGTTTTGCAGGAAAATCCAGGCGAGCAACGCCATGCTGAAGGGTTTCACCAGCCAGTTCACGAACAGCGTGATGAGCAGCCCCTTTGGCTTCTTCGCGATGCCACCCAGCGAACCGAAGTCAATCTTCAGCATCATCGGGAAGATCATCAGCCAGATCAGCACCGCGATGGGCACGTTGACCTGCGAGCCTTGCCCGAACTCAAGTTTACTGAGAGCCGAGATCGCGCCGGGCAGCAGTTTGCCCAGCGCCACCCCAACCACCATGCAAACTAAAACCCAGAGAGAAAGGTAGCGCTCAAAGAAGTTCAACCGCTTCGGTTGGACGGCCGCGGGCAAGACTGAAGAGGTCAAGGGCTGTTTCATAATCAGTCTCGAATGAGGTTTCAGTTCAACCGCAGCAACCGCCGGGGCCGCAACCGCACGCCGAGCCGGAATTACTGGCTGGCTTGGAACTTAACGTGCCGAAGCCGCCCAGCACGACGCGGTGGATCAGTTCGCCGGTTTCCGGGTGCTTCTTGAGCGCCGCAGCGTTCATGTTCTGTTTGATTTCGAAATAGCGCGGCTTTTCGCCGGCCTTCGACGGGATGGTTTCGTAAACGTAGGTGGTCACACTAATTCCTTGTCAGTTCAGGTTTGGGGTTTGAAAAAAGCTGGCGCAACTTCTCCGGCCCGACCGGTTCTTCGGCAACCCAGGGCACGATGGCGGTTCGCTTCGAGAATTTGCCGGCGACTTCCCGAATGTAGGGCAGTTCGTCCGCGCCACGCGCCACGAGTAATGGATCACGCGAGCCGCTTTGGGCGAAACTCTGGTTGATGACCCATGCGAACGGTTTGATTTGCGCACGGCGCAAGTCGGCTTGCAGCGCGGCGGCCTCGTGAACTGGCGTGGCTTCGGGCAGGGTGACCACCAGCACGCGGGTGAACTCAGCATCGCGCAACCGGGGCAATAATTGGCGCACTTCCTCCGGCAGATCACTCGTCTTGCGCGCGATTTCACGGTGATAGGACTCCGTAGCGTCGAGCAGCAGCAAGGTGTGGCCAGTCGGTGCGGTGTCGAGCACTACGAAGGCATCTTTACCTTGTGCCACGATGTGGGCGAACGCGCGGAACACGGCGATTTCTTCTGTGCAGGGCGAACGTAAATCTTCTTCAAGCAAGGCGCGTCCGTTGGCGTCGAGATCCTTGCCTGCCGTAGCCATGACCTGGTCAACGTAGGCTTTCGTCTCGGCTTGCGGGTCAATCCGGCTGACCTGCATCCCTGGGATCTGTCCCGCCGCCGCCGCGACGTGTGCTGCCGGGTCGGTAGTGCTGAGATGCACTTTGAAACCGCGCCGCGCCAGTTCGGTTGCGATAGCGGCGGCGATCGTCGTTTTTCCCACGCCGCCTTTGCCCATTGTCATGATGACACCCCGGCCGGCCTCGACAAAGTCATCCACCAATTCGGTCAACGATTCCAACGGCGGGAGAGACGGCGGCTGGGCGGCTCGCGCCGATGCTGGAAAGGACCCGATGCCGTCCTGCGCCAGCGCCCGCAGAGCCGGCAGGCCAATCAAATTGTGCGCGCCCAACGGCACTTCGGTGACGCGCAGGCGCGAGAGGAAAGTTGCGCTCGTCGTCAACGCTTTCGCTCCCCGACTTTCCAGGGCCAGGGCCACTGGGTCGGAGTCGGATGCCTTGAACAGCCCGTTCAGGATGAGCCGTTGGTTGCGCACGCCGATGGCGGCGAGTTCACCGCTGGTGCGTTCGGCTTCGGCAAGTGCGGCCTTCTGCGCTCGGCTCACCAGCACCAGAGTCGTGCGCTGGCCATCGGCCAGGGCCGCGACGGCGTTTTCGTAGATCACGCGTTGCTTCCGCAAACCCGCCAACGGTCCCAGACAGGAGTTGCCGGTGGTATTCGTGTCCAGAAAGCCGGTCCAGGCCGTGGGCAGTGTCATGAGCCGCAGCGTGTGCCCGGTCGGGGCGGTGTCGAAGATAACGTGGTCGAATTCGGCAGTGGCTACGGGTTGGCCGAGTAACCGGGAAAATTCATCGAACGCGGCAATCTCCATCGTGCAAGCGCCCGAGAGTTGTTCCTCCATGCCGCGCACGATGGCATCCGGCAGTTTGCCGCGATACGGCCCGACGAGTCGCTCACGGTACGCGTGGGCGGCTCCTTCCGGGTCAATGTTCAACGCCAACAAATTTGACACGCCGGGAATCGGCGTGGGCGTCGAGGCCAACTGCTGGCCCAGAACCTCATCGAGATTCGACGCCGGGTCGGTGCTCACGAGCAATACGCGGCTGCCCCGGTCGGCCAGTGCGATGGCGGAAGCGCAGGCTAGGGATGTTTTTCCCACGCCGCCCTTGCCGGTGAAAAAGAGGAAACGGGATGGAGCGTCCAGAAAAGCGCTGAAGGAATCAGCGGGCTTTGGCAAAGATTCCGTGTTCATGGTTTGAGTAGTCATTCTCAGAATGTTGCCAACAAATAGAATCCTGCGCAGACAAGCAGAGCGCCGGCGACGACTCGGATTGCCGCCTCCGCCTTCTGCGCTTTGATGGATGCCTTTCCGAACGCCACACCGAACAGGATGGCACCGAGCGGCAGACTGAAACCCACGCCAAACGCCGCCATGAGGACCATGCCCCAAAGGATATGGCCCATCAATATGCTGGCACCGATGACGATGAAGATTCCGGGATTGCACGGCAATGAGGCTGCCGCCACGCCGCCTCCCATCAACAAGCCCACAACCACCGTCCCGAGCATCCCCGGCCCGGCGGATCGGGTTTCGGTCTTCCGAACAAGCTGCGGCAGTTTCAACGGCAACAATTTGAGCGCGGCCAGTCCCAAGACGACCGCGATGACGCCCGCAAAGATCTTCCAGTATCTTCCCAGCAACGCCTGCGCAGCCTGTCCCACAAACCCCGCGACAAACCCCAGAACGATCAGCGCCAGCGTGGTGCCGATCATAAACGAGATCGCCGACGTGAACGCCGTTCGGCGGTTCACGTCTTCACGCGTGCCCGAGTAGGCTACCAGCATTCCCATCGCGGGCAGGGTACAACAGGCGCTGGCCACGGCGCTCAGCAATCCCAACAGCAAAGCCAGCGGCAAGGCCGCCGGTCCCATGCTGGCCGATTGGAGTGTTTCTGTAATCCGCTGCACCATGTGAAATGTCCTTGGTTTGCCTCACTTGGGGGGACAGCATCCGGCTCCGGCCGATGGACCGCAGCCGGCGGCGCTTGAAGCGGCGACGAATCCCTGCACCAGTTTCGCTTCTGTGATTTCACCGGAAACCGCACTCATCCCGCGCCCTTTGACCAACGCCAGAACGCCGGGCACGGACATCTGCTTCGCAATCTGATCGTGATCACGCGAACCTGCCTTAAGCGTAAAGAGGCCGCATTTGAGTCCTTTGGACTCGATGACGCGCACAGCCCCTTTCATCGTCGTCGAGGGGGGATTGCCAGAAGCACCCTCTTTCCCGGGCAGAAATATGAAAACAGCATCGGTATTGAGGGCCACGGTGTTCAATTCCGCAAGCGCCCCAATGCTCGTTCCCACGCTCGTTTCCGCTGCTGGGACTGCCGCGCCTGAGTTCGTGGCCGAGCCACTCTCGCTAGCCGGCGTCTGTGACGCAGCGAGTGACGCAAAAGCTGGCGCTGATGTTTGGGTTGATGCCCCGTTGCTCTTGATCATGGCTTGCACCACCATTACCCCGGCGGCGGCCAACACGATGGTGCCGATCACCCAACGTGATTTGCCCGGCGTCGTGGTGGCGTTGCAGCCGCATCCGGGGCCACAGCCTGCGCCCTGTTGTTTCAGCGATTCTATGTTGTCAGTCGGCTTCCCGTCTTCGTTGGGTGTTTTCATTGTTCGTTGTTCCCTATGTTTTTTGTTTGTTTTCGCTCTAACCACAGCAACTCCTTGCCTCCGGCGAATCCTTGTCACCACAGCAATCACCGTCGGATTTACCCGCGCCCGCCGGTTCGCCGCAACACGGGTCGGACGCCGTCGTCGGATTGCTGAGACTGGCCCCCGTAAGTTTGTCCGCAAGTCGCAGGATGGCCTGATGCGGAGAGTCCTTTACGTTGGCAGCCATTCTCACCGCGCTCGCCATGTCCGCCTTGGAAACGCCAAGCAATTGCGCCTGCAGGTAGTGATACTTGAGGCACGGCTCACAGTTCGCGGCGATGGCCGCACCGATGGCAACCAACTCTGCCACCGCCGGACTGAAAAGGCTGCTTTCACCGCCCTTCAAGCCGAGTGCCTCAATCAATTGCTCGCGCGCTGGATAATGCCCGCTCGCCAGCACCCGCCCGTTTACCAGTAGCAGGGGCAGTGCGGTTTCCCCTTTTTCAGTAAGCGCAGTTTTCACCAATTCGTTTTCGACGAAGGCGGCCGGACTTTGCGAAAGGTTGTAGCGCTGCACGTCCGCGCCTCGTTCCTGCAACCATTTCACGTCGGCGGCAAAACGCACCAGGACGGGATCCACTTGCGGCCCGCATACGCCGGTGGAGCAACACATGGCGGGGTCAAATACTTCGAGCTTGGGCATTGGCTGGATCACAGGGTGACGGTTGAGGGAACCAGGAGCGGCCTGCGTGGGCTTGTGGGCCGTGATTTCGAGGCTCGTGATATACTCGCCCGGCTTGGCTCCGGTCGGCAGGTTCGCAATGATCTTCTGGAAGAGCGGATCTTGCCAATCCACCATGCCGTCGATGTAGCCAGACTTGGCCTTGAGCAAGATGTCCACCAGACCAGCTTCCTTTGCCATGCGCTCGGTTTCCGACACGAGCACCGCGCCAGCTACACAGCCCACCAACGCCTCGACCATCTCCAGGATGGCAGGCGGCAGCGGCTTCAGAAGCGCCAAGTCGGACACGGCCACGCGTCCACCAGGTTTGAGCACGCGGGCGATTTCGCGCCAGACTTGCGGCTTATCCGGGGAAAGATTGATGACGCAGTTGGAAATGACGACGTCCACACTGGTGTCCGCGAGCGGCAGATGCTCGATTTCGCCAAGACGGAACTCGACGTTGTCCAGACTGGTCTGCTTGCGGTAGCCGGCGATGTTGCTTCGTGCCTTGCCGAGCATCTCCGCCGTCATGTCCACCCCGATCGCGCGCCCGGTCGCTCCCACTTTGCGCCCAGCGATGAACACATCGAATCCGCCGCCAGCGCCCAAATCGAGCACCACTTCGCCGGGTTGGAGCGCGGCCAGCGCATTCGGATTGCCGCACGAGAGACCCATGTTGGCGCCGTCAGGCAGCGTGGCCAATTCCTCGGGGGAATAGCCGATGTGCCTCGCAAGGTCTGCGGAGGCTGCCGGCGACGAACCGCAGCAACCCGGCATCGGGCCGCAACACGAGCCGCTGCTTTGAGCAATCTGCCCGTAACCCTTGCGGACCTTCTCTCGAACAGCTTCCGAATCCATATCAATTCTCATGTTTGATGTTTCACGTGTCATCAAGTTCACCCTCTCAGGCCGGACGACCACCAGCCACCGCTTTCATTTGATCGCGCCGACCGGCCGCGTAGGCGTCAAAGACCACTTTAACTTCGTCGCGCACCCGGCGAAACACGGTGAGCTTTTCCTCATCCGTGCCCTCGGCCTTGGCCGGGTCATAAAAGCCCCAATGGTAACGATTCACCTGGCCGGGAAACATCGGGCAAGCCTGGTCCGCATTGCCGCATACTGTAATTACCGTCTCGACGGGTTGTTTCAGGAACTCATCCATGTGCTTGGAGCGATGGCCGGAAATATCAATGCCGATTTCCTTCATCACTCGAATGGCGAGCGGATGAACATAGCCGGCGGGCTTGGACCCCGCGCTCTGCACATTGAGCGAATCGCCTGCCGCCGCGCGCAGAATGCCCTCGGCAAGATGGCTGCGGCACGAATTGCCGGTACAGAGGATGAGGATGGTGGGCCTCACTTTCGACATTGCCGTTTGCATAGTTCAGCAGGGTCCTGCTTAAGAATTCTTTTAAGTTGCTTGTCGTCTTTCAGAACGCGTGGATTGTCGGCAAGGGCCTTCTCGATCCAATCAAGTGCCTCGCGCAGCACCACCGGGGCGTCCTTGCCTGGCAGTTTGTAGTATATCCAGCGGCCATCCTTGCGCGATTCCACCAAGCCTGCCTGAAACAAAATGGACAGGTGCTTGGAGACGGTGGACGGGGCGAGGCCAAACAATTCGGTGATCTGGCAGACGCACAACTCGCCCTCGCGCAACGCCAGCAGCGTGCGGACACGGTTTTCATCCGCCAGCGCCTTGGTGATATTCATGAACTCGCGCATGGTTGTATTATTATGTTTCGACATATGACGAAATATAAATAGCCTCTGGGCGCGCTCCTGTCAAGTGACGAAATCTTCCAGAGAAACGTTCCATCGCTCAGTCATCCCCGAGCGGGCAGCAACCTCCGATACACACTGCGTAAACGAATTCCTTAAAGAGATTCGTTTCTGTAAGTTCGCGAGATAGCACACTTATGGTGCCATTCCGGAGTATGACCATCATCGCAGGCTGACCACCGACAGTTTCCCGCGCCGCAATTCGATTGTAATCGGGTGAACCCGGCTTCAGCCCAAACAACCCCAATGTGACATCCCATTCCGCCTCCAAGTTCCGCTTGGCACGATTCATTGGCACCCAGTTGACCGATGACAGGCCGTTTGTCCCGGGAATTAAAAGGAACACCGCATTCATATCGCCGAAGTGCGCATCCATGTCGGCAAGCGAATCAACGATCGTTCCCGGAGTGGACTCCGAAATCGGTTCTTTCGAGGGTGAATTCGTCGTTCCAGCGGCACCTGCACGGTTACTCAATTCGTTCAAGTAAGTGTCAACTTCCTTTTCAACGTATTGATCAAACGCCGCTGAGTCATTGACCAGCGTCCAGGTCTTGCCAAGCAACTTCCATTTCACGTCTTTGCCATTCTCCTGCCGGACCAGCACGAGAGATGGGCACGGCAGTTTGTAATCCTGCGCGAAATGCGAGTTTTCCTTCAGTTCGTAGTTTATCGGTCTGAATACGAGCCGGTTTGTGGCCAACTCTGCCTGGAATCGTCGTTCGACAATTTCGCGCGCCTGTTTTTCGATCTTCAGGCACGTCTCGCAACGCACCGTAACATGGAAGTAGTAGGCGATGACTTGACTTGTGGCGTTGGTCGCCAACACAACGGGCGCTGACGGTTTGGAATCCGGTTTCTCGCCTGCGAAGGCAACAGTCGTCGCTGCAAGCAGGAGCCGCCCAGTGAGGAGTTTGATCAGTTTCATATTTTCGTTTGCGGTAAACGTCCTGCGTTCGTGCCCGCCGGTCGCAGTTCCCCGTCTTCCATTTCGTAGGTTTTGTCGAACACGTCGAGCGAGCGCTGGTCGTGCGTGACCACGAGAACGGCCGCGCCGCGTTCATGCGCGACTTTGGCGAA
>Ga0315268_10003195_pt1 | contig 18146 bp, 15 predicted proteins | sample C1_top_MG_FD_204535 | JGI IMG/M metagenome (GOLD analysis project Ga0315268, IMG submission 204535) | Sediment microbial communities from Yellowstone Lake, YNP, Wyoming, USA - C1_top | ecosystem: Environmental > Aquatic > Freshwater > Lake > Sediment | place: USA: Wyoming | collected 2017-08-01
GCCGGCAGAGCCGCCGATGGGTATTCGAAGATGGCTAGGGAAGTGATCGGGCGCGACTTTCCGCAGGTCCTTGTCATCCATGCCAATCATCTGAATGCCGACTCGATCGACGATCTATTGAAGGTCTTCGAGGTGCGCGGATACAGATTTATTTCCCTCGAAGACGCACAGGCCGACCCTGCCTACCAAACGCCCGAACCCTACGTCGGGTCCCATGGCCTGATGTGGCAACAGCGTTGGGCGCTTGGCGCCGTACGCAAGACCGATCCTCGCGACGCTCCCGACCCGCCGCAGTGGATCCAGGATGAGTACGGGAAGCTATCGAAGATAGGCTACTAGGCTGGAAACGAAATAGGCGGCCATCCGGCCGCCTATTAAGCTTTCCGAAACCGCGCTTACTCCACGGTGACCGACTTGGCGAGGTTGCGGGGTTGGTCGACGTCGCATCCGCGGCGCACTGCAATGTGGTAAGCCAGCAGTTGCAGCGGCACGACCTCGAGGATCGGCGACAGCAGTTCCGGCGCGTTGGGGATGTAGAGAACGTGGTCGGCGCTCTCGCGGATCTCCTCGTCGCCTTCGGTGGCGATGGCGATGACAACGCCGCTACGGGCTTTGACTTCCTTGAGATTCGAAATCGTCTTTTCGTAGCGCAGCACCGAATGGGGGTCGCGCTTGTCCTGGGTGGCGATGATGACCACCGGCAGGTTCTCGTCGATAAGCGCGTTGGGGCCGTGCTTCATCTCGCCCGCCGGATAGCCTTCGGCGTGGATGTAGGAGATCTCCTTCAACTTGAGCGCGCCTTCCAGGGCGATCGGGTAATGCACGCCGCGTCCGAGGAAGAGGAAGTCCTGCGCCTTGCTGAATTCCTTGGCGAGTGCCTCCGTATCTTCATCGCGGTTGAGCACGGCTTCGAGTTTTCCCGGCAACTGCGTCAGCTCTTCGACAAAGTAGCGAAGCTCCTCCGCGGAGAGCGTTCCGCGAACTTCCGCCAGGTAGAGTGCGAAGATGAACAGCGCCGTGAGTTGCGCGGTGAACGCCTTGGTGGAAGCCACTCCGATCTCCGGCCCCGCGTGCGTATAGATGGTGCCGGCGGACTCGCGGGCGATCATGGCGCCGACCACGTTGCAGATGGCGAGCGTCTTGGAGCCTTTGGACTTGGATTCGCGCTGGGCGGCGATGGTGTCGGCGGTCTCGCCCGATTGCGTGATCAGCATCGTCAGTTCGTGCGGACCGGTGATGGGATCGCGATAACGGAATTCACTCGCGTAATCCACTTCGACGGGGATCTTGGCGAGGCGTTCGATCATGAACTTTCCGGCGAGCGCGGCATGCCAGCTTGTGCCGCAGGCGGCGATGTGGATCTTGCGCACGTTGCGGAACTCTTCTTCCGTCACTTCCATCTCGTCGAGAAAGACCTTGCCACTGTCGAGCGAGACGCGTCCCAGCCAGGTATCGCGGACGGCGCGCGGCTGCTCGTAGATCTCCTTGAGCATGAAATGCTTGTAGCCGCCTTTTTCCGCCATGATCGGGTCCCAGGTGATGTGCTGTACCTGGCGCGTGATGGTCTTGCCGTCGAAGTCCGTCAGCGTCACGCCCGAGGGGGTGAGGATGGCCATGTCCCCGTCGCCCATGAAGAACAGGTCGCGGGTGTGGAAGAGGATGGCGGGAACGTCGGAGGCGACGAAGTATTCGTTTTCGCCAAGCCCGATGACGATGGGTGGGCCGTTGCGCGCGGCCACGATCTTCTCCGGTTCGTCCGAGGAGATGACGACCAGGGCAAAGACTCCGGTCAGCAGTTTGACGGTCGTGCGGACCGCCTGTTCGAGATGCTGACCCTGCTTGACATAGCGCTCGATGAGGTGCGCGATGATCTCCGTGTCAGTCTCGGTGGTGAACACGTGACCTTCTTCGCGGAGCTGCTTCTTCAGCGTGAGATAGTTCTCGACGATGCCGTTGTGGACGACGACGATGTGGCCGGTGCAGTCGCGGTGCGGATGGGCGTTCTCTTCGCTGGGACGGCCGTGGGTGGCCCAGCGGGTGTGGCCGATGCCGTAGGTGCCGTGCAGCGGCTTGTTGCGGATGACCTCTTCGAGGTTGCGGAGCTTGCCCTCGGCGCGCCGGATCTGCAATCCCTCGCCGTCGCCGCTGACGGCGATGCCGGCCGAGTCATAGCCGCGGTATTCCAGCTTGCGCAACCCTTCGATGATGACAGGCACGACTTGTTTCTTGCCGACGTATCCGACGATTCCGCACATTGCGGCTGCTCCCGGGCGCGAACCTTCAACGCCAATGCTGGATGTAAAGAGGGACCCAGGGCTTCAAAAACGAGGGCTTACTCTTCCAGGTTGTAACGGAATTCTTCGATGATGGGATTGGTGAGCACTTCGCGCGACATGCGCTCGACCTCGGCTTTCGCCGCTTCGCGATCCAGCCCATCGAGCACGATCTCGAAGTATTTACCCTGGCGAATATCCTGCACGCCCTTGTACCCCATCTTGCCAAGCGCGCCCTGGATGGTCTTGCCCTGGGGATCCAGGACACTCTTCTTCAATGAAACGTAAACGTGAGCTTTCATGGTTGGCTGGGTCGATTATAACGCGAGTTTTGGCGCGACGGGGCGGCCCGGTGCCGGACCGTCCCTCGGCCGTCAAAGCCTAATCCTGCGGGAAGATCACCTTGAGGTCGACGTCCGGGTTGATGGTGGTGCGGATGATCGGGATCTTCCATTGCATCATGACCACGCTCACCGGTTCCACCGAGTAGCTCAGCTCCCACAAGTTCGGAGAAGTGATGCCATCGACAGTGGAAAACTCGCTGAACTTTTCCACCACGGTGTAGATCGTCGGGGATCTCAAGTTGGTCACGCCGGTGCGGTCGTTCTTCTGCCCGGGAGAGACGTTCATGTAGGGTGCAACTTCGAAGCGGTATTGCGTCATCACGTGACGGTAGGTATCCGGTTCGAAGAAGAGCTTGATCTGCAACTCGGAGGCTGACTTCTTCGGCTGGTAGGAAATCACAAGCAGCTTCTTGCCATCGATGGCCTTGACGCCTTCGTAAGCTAGTTTCGCGCCTCGGGAACTCAAGTCAAGAAGGGGCCACGCGGTACTGATCGTGCCGCCAAACAATCCGTCGCGCAGGATCGTGTCGTTGCGGTAAAGAAAGTCACCGAGGTAGGTACGAGCCGCAACGTCAGTGGTCGGGATGTTCACCTTCTTGCCGTCGTACCAGAATCTCTCGCCGGCATATTTGGGTGAGGTGGTGCGCAGCATGACTTTCATCATGCGTCCGCTGCTGATCAACCCGGCGTCACCGTTGGCCTGCAAGACTCCGCCCTGGATGATGTCGAAGGTGAACTTCCCCATCGAAGAGCGCGTCTTGACCGCCGCCCGCACATTCGCCGTGCCGATGCTATCGAGGTGGCGCGCGACGACCTGGTCGAGCGTCAGGGTGTCATCCGCGAATGCGAAAGCGCTGCCAACGACTAAGGCGATCCATAACAAAGAATGCAGTAGGGTGTAAAGCGGGAACTTCCTCATGGGCCCTCCTCAAGGTCATAAAACTCAGAGGGATTCTACGCGCCGGACGGAGTCGAGCCGAGTGAAATCAAGCGCAGGTTGGAGGCCGAAGAGCGCGCGGAGACAACGCTTCCGGGCGGGGTCTTTGCGGCGGCGCACCGTTGGGAAGCTTATTGGCCGGTGGCCGTGGTGCTGCCGGTCTCGACTTTCGGAAAGTCCATCTCGAAGCGGATTGACATCGACGCACCATGCTCCTGGTTATAGCGCAACTGCCAATGGTGGGGCAGCGTGAGGCCGCCCTCTTCGCGGAAGTCGCTGAAGTTCTCTTCCACGCGCTCAACGATCTTTTCCGAACCGGGCATGTTGCCGGCCATGGCTACGACCTGGCTTTCGTACTCGTAAGTGCTGGCGACATGGCGGAAGGTGTCCGGTTCGAAATAGAGCCGGATCGTCATGTTGTTGTCATTCTTTTTCGGAGTGTAAGTGATCTGGTGCAACTGGCGTCCGTTGAACTTCTTCAGGCCATCGTAGTGGAGCTTCGGATTGTGCAGCGCGGCGGTCATCATCGCCCAGCCATTGTTCAGGGTCCCGCCAAAAAGTCCTTCGCGCAGCACCATGTCGTGCGCCTGCACGAACTGCGCCATGGCGGAGAATTTATCGATGCCATTGGCGGCGACTCGCGCTTGCGTCCCATCCCAGGTGTACTGTTCACCCTGGTACTCCGCGGAGTTGAAGTCCAACACCAGCTGGAAAGTATTCTGCTTGGAGACGAAGGTCGCCTTTCCCTCGCGGTGTCCGGCGCCGCCGAGGAGCACGTCGCGGACCGCCGATCCGGTGCCCGCCCGTCCCAGGGGGGCGGTCTTGATCTTTCCCGTCACGATGGAGTCCACGTGTTTCGAGAGCAATTGTTCGAGGGTGAGTTTGTCGCCGGAAAAGGCACAGGTGGTGAAACAGAAAAGGATCACGACAACGACGGCAGCCGAATACTTTCGCACGGGACACCTCCAGCCTGAGGAAGTTGAGTGTAACCATAAGCGTGCGTCGACTCGAACAAAAATCGTCTGGGCGGCGCTGGGAACGGCCACGGGGTGGGCGTTAACAAGTCAGAGGGTTTAGAGGCCGAAGAGTTCGCGGAGGCGCTTGGTCTGGGCGCGGCTGACGGGAATCTCCGTCTGCTTCTTGTCATCCATGCGGATCTGGTACGAGCTTTTGAACCAGGGCACGACTTCCTTGATACGGTTGATGTTGACCAGGTAGGAGCGGTGCGCGCGCCAGAAGAGATTGGGATCGAGCGAAGCCAGCAGCTCTTCCAGGGTGCGGCAGTTCGACTGGCCTTCCATGTGGTTGGAGACCACGGTGATGACGCCGCCTTCGATCGAGGCAAAACAGATGTCCTTCTGATCGACGAGGAAGAGCCGGCCCACGGATTTCAGCAGGATCTTGGAAGGCGCCGGCTTCTGCGCCTCCAGCATCTTGACCAGCGTATCCAGTTTCTCGCTGGGATTGGCGGCGCGTCCGCGAGTCTTCGCCGCTTTATCGACGGCCTGGGCGATCCGTTTCTTGTCGAACGGCTTCAGCAGGTAATCGAGCGCGTTCACTTCGAAGGCCTTGACCGCATATTGGTCGAAGGCCGTGGCAAAGACGAATTGCGGAAGTGCGATCTTCTTTTCCAGCAGCCTCTTGATCACGCCAAACCCGTCCAGCCCCGGCATCTGCACGTCGAGGAAGACCAGGTCGGGCGCGTGGTCGCGGATCAGGCTCACCGCCTCGAGGCCGTTCTTGCCCTGGGCCACGACTTCCACGTCGTCCAACTCGCGAAGCAGGAAGGCGAGCTCGTCGCGCGCCAGTTGCTCGTCGTCCACGATGATGACTGAAAGTGACATGACTTGAGCACCAGTATAAGCCAATCGCCGCCATCGATCGTTAAGGCATCCGCTGGCTCCTGCGCGGTACACTGATGTGAACTCATGAATGTAGAGATCCTCGGATACCTCGTCCGGTACTTGGCGACCATCCATGAATGGTCTTCGTGGCCATTCCTGATGATGGAATTCATCTTCTGGCTGGTCGTGCTCGTGGCGGCCGTCGCCGTCGCCTTCGTGCCGCATACGGCCTTCTTGAGCCTGCGCCAGCGCTTCGGCGCCGTCGCGCGCTTCGAACGCGCGCCCTTCTGGATAGGGGTCGCCGCTATCGCCCTGCGCATCGCGCTGCTGCCCTGGATCCCGATCCCCGACGCCTCGGTCCACGATGAGTTCAGCTATCTGCTCGGCGCCAAGACGCTGGCGCATTTCGCGCTGACCAATCCGTCGCACCCGATGGCGGCGTTCTTCGAGAGCTTTCACATCAATGTCTGGCCGACCTACGAGTCGATGTATCTGCCCGGACAGGCGGCATTCCTCGCCGTCGGAATCCTCTTGTTCAACCAGGCGTGGTGGGGCGTGGTGCTGGCCGTTGGCCTCATGTGCGGCACCGTCACCTGGATGCTGCGCGCTTATGTTCCGGCGCGCTGGGCTCTTGCCGGCGGCATCTTCTGCATCCTTCGCTACGCGGTCTTCAGCTATTGGATCAACAGTTATTGGGGAGGCGCAGTCGCCGCGCTCGGCGGAGCCCTGGTGCTCGGTGCCTGGCCGCGTTTGCGGCGGACCCAACGTCCTCTTTACGGAGTCCTGCTCGCTATCGGCCTGGTGCTGATGGCCTTCACACGTTCGTTTGAGGGTGCGCTGTTTGCGCTGCCCGTGGGAATCGCGGGATGTGTCTGGCTCGGGAGAAGAGCCTTCCGCCGCGAGAGCCTCAAGTTCGCCGCCGCCGGATTGGCGATCCTGATCGCGGCGACGGCCTTCCTCCTCTATTACGACGCGCGCGGCACGGGCAATGCGCTGGTCATGCCCTATAAGGTCAACCAGCGTCTCTACCATCTCACCGGGCCTTTCGTCTGGCAGCGCACGATGCAGATCCCGAACTACCATCACGAGTTGATGCGCCGTCATTACATCCTTTGGGAGGTCCCGATCTACCGCGCGCTCGGCGATCCGGACGGACGCCGTGACGTCCTCTACGAGCGCTTCAATACCTACTATCTCGGATACTTTTGGCCGATGTTGCTGCTCGTTCCCGCGGGCTTGCGCTTCGTCCTGAAGGATCGCAGGACACGCCTTGCCGGGCTGGGATTTCTGGCCGTCTGCGTGGCCGTCCTCTGCGAAGCCTGGGTCGGCATGCCGCACTACATGGCTCCTGCAATGGGCGCGACCATGATCATCGTCATCTCCGGGCTGCGCGTGCTCTGGTCGATGCGCTTCCGCGGCATGCTCTACGGACGCGCCATCGCGATCGCGGCCGTCGTGGTGATGGGTGGCTGGCTGCTGGCGTTGTCGGCCGACGCCATCTGGGATCCGTACCAGATCGATTCTGTCGCGGAGATACGCCAGGAGTGGGAGCAGCTGCGTGCCAACGCGCAACTGGCGCACACGCCCGGACTCCACCTGGTCATCGTCCACGATCGCCTCACCGCGAATATCCATAACGACTGGGTCCACAACGAGCCCGACATCGACCACTCCAAGGTCGTCTGGGCGCGCGACATGGGTCCTTATATGGATCTCTACCTGCTTCGTTACTACGCGAACCGCCAAGTCTGGTATCTCGACAATGACGATGGCATCCGGGCGCTGCGTCCGTACGCGATGCATGACGCCGCGGATTTCGTCGCCAAACGGACGGTTGCCGGCCGCCCGGCCGCCGCGCAATCGGCCCGTTGACGTACACTTAAAGACGATGAGCGACGTCCTCTATGGCATCCACCCGGTCACCGAAGCGTTGAAGCGGCGCGAACGCCGCTTCGACTACGTGGCCGTCTCCAAAGACCGTTCCGACCCGCGTGTGCAACGCATCGTGGACGACTGCCGCGCCCAGGGCGTGGCGGTGCGCTTTGTCCCGCGCGAGGAGATCGACAAGACCACCCAGACCAACACCCACCAGGGCGTGATGGCCGTGACCTCGCGCAAGACTTACAGCGACGTCGACGACTTGCTCGATGCGCGTCGCAGCAAGTACGCCTTCATGCTCGTGCTCGACGGTATCGAGGATCCGCACAACCTGGGAGCGCTGCTGCGTTCGGCCAATGGCGCCGGCGTGGACGGCGTGGTCATCCCCGAACGGCGCGCCACCGGCATCACCGGCACCGTGGTCAAGGCTTCGGCCGGGGCCAGCGAAAGCGTCAGCATCGCCCGCGTGGTCAATATCGCCCGCACCCTCGAAGACCTGAAGGAGCGCAACGTCTGGACCGTCGGCCTCGATGAACGCGGCACCCAGGATTACGACCAGCTCGACTACAACATGGATTGCGCCATCGTCCTCGGCGCCGAAGGCAAAGGCCTGCACGACCTGGTGCGCCGCAAGTGCGACATGCTGGTCAAGATCCCGATGATGGGATCGGTCTCTTCGCTCAACGTTTCCGTCGCCGGCGGCATCGTCATGTACGAAGTGCTGCGGCAACGCCGCGCCCTCGAGCGTCCCGCACCGGGCAAGAAGAAAGGGAAGTAGATGTTGCGGATCCGCCGGCACCTGATGCTGGCCTTGCTGTTGCTGGCGTCGCTTCCGGGATTGGCGGTGGACCGCGCCGCCTTTACATTTACGCGTTACGATCTTCGCGCCACGGTCAGCCCGCAGCAGAAGTCCCTCGACGTCGAAGGCACCCTCGAAGTCCGCAACGATTCGCTCACCCCGCAATCGGCCCTCCCGCTCCAGATCTCGTCTTCGCTCACCTGGCTGCACGTCTCCCTCGGCGAAGTACAGCCCCCGTGGATCGCCCAGACCTATACCAGCGACATCGACCACACCGGGGCGTTGAGCGAAGCCATCCTTACCCTCGACAAGCCTCTCGCCCCCAAGGGAACGCTGAAGATCAGCGTCCATTACGGGGGAACGATCACCCCCGACGCCACCCGCCTGACCCGCATCGGAACCCCGGCGGAGGTCGCCGCGCGCAGCGATTGGGACCAGATCAGCGGAGGATTCACGGCCGTCCGTGGACTCGGCTACGTCACCTGGTATCCGGTTTCCATCGAAGCCGTAAGCCTGAGCAATGGCGACGAAGTCTTCGACGCGATCGCCGCGTGGAAGCGACGCGAGGCCGATGCCAAGATGCAAATGCAACTGGGCGCGCAATACATGAGCGACCAGAAGCCTCCACTTCTCGTCTCCAATGGAGTCGGGAACGGGACGGGTGCCGGAGGCAGCGTCGGAAGCGGCTCGGAAGGCCAGCCGCCTGGGCCTTCCAGGCTGTCGTTCTGGATGGGACTGGAGTTCGATCCCACGGGCACTCCGACCTTCGTCTTCGGCCGTATGACGGCGATCGAGCGCCCGCACCTGACGATCTATTCGTCGGCCGAACACACTTCCATCGCCCGCGATTACGTACTCGCCGCCGAGAAGGCGCTGACCACCACCACCGACTGGTTCGGTGCACCCAGGCAGAAGGCCGTCATCGTCGAGCTCGCCGATCCCAACGCGCTGCCCTTCGAGGCCGGTCCGTATCTATTCACTCCGATGAATCCGGTGCCGCCGCTGGCTCTGGAGGTCGCCCTGGCGCGGACCGTGACCCACGCCAGCTTCGATTCATGGCGCCCGTGGGTGCGCGAAGGCCTGGCGGCTTATTCGCAGGTGCTGGTGCGCGAGCAGCAGCAGGGACGCAAGGCTGGATTGGCCTATCTCAATCAGTTCGTGAACGCTCTCGGCATAGCCGAGTTGCAGGCCCGCTCCTCGGCCGGGGAAAGCTCCTCGAGTTCGCGGACGCAGGTGCCCGCCATCGGGGCGCAGCCGCTGCTCGAGACGAGCGACGAATTCTTCTATCGCACCAAGGCCGCCTTCGTCTGGGGCATGCTGCGCGACATGCTCGGCGACGACGCCTTCAAGACCTTTATCTTGCGCTACCGGACGGCCGACGACCGCGAAGGCTCCTACGTGCAGCACCTTCTCGAGAACGCCGGCAGCTCGCATCGCGATCTCGAGGCATTTTTCGATGACTGGGTCTATCGCGACCGAGGTTTGCCGGAGTTCCGCATCGCCTCGGCGTTCCCGCGCCAACTGGTTCCGACCTCGGCGGCCTCGAAGCCGAATTACGTCGTCGCCGTCACCGTGGAGAACACCGGCAGTGCCTGGGCGGAAGTCCCACTGGTCGTCCGCGCCGGAAGAGATGAACGCGCCGTGCGGGTCGTGGTGGAGCCGCACTCCAAGGCGGTCGCGCGAGTGCCTTTCCCGGGAGTCCCCGACGAGGTGATCGTCAACGACGGCAGCGTGCCGGAGTTGGATGTCTCCGACAACCGCTTCGAGCTGAAGATCTCGCCCACCGCCGCTCCCCGCAAGTAATCCTTGCCGCGCCCACATCCACCGGTCTAAATTTCTCGGCGCAACCTTCCTGCAGTGGAAAGGGTACGCGTGAGCTACCTTCAGTTTCTCGGCGCCGCCGGAACCGTCACCGGATCGAAGCATCTCATCAATTGCAACGACGACCTCACGGGCCGCACTGGGACGCAGGTCCTCATCGACTGCGGACTCTTCCAGGGTCCCAAGGAGTGGCGCGAAAAAAACTGGCAGGACACGCCCATCAATCCCAAGGAACTCGAGGCGGTGATCCTCACCCACGCGCACCTCGATCATTGCGGATGGATCCCGCGGCTGGTCAAAGAGGGATTTCGCGGACGCGTCTACGCCACGCCTGCGACCATCGATCTCTGCGGCATCATCCTTCCCGACTCCGGCTACCTCCAGGAAGAAGATGCGTCGTTCCACAACAAGTGGAAGACGTCGAAGCACACCCCGGCCCTTCCGCTCTACACCTTTGACGATGCGCGCGATGCTCTCGAATTCTTCACGCCCGTGAAGTTCGGCGAGACCGTCCAGATCACTTCGGAGCTCAGTTTTCGCTTCGTGCGCGCCGCTCACATCCTGGGCTCGGCCATGGTCGAGGTCACGCTCAATTCCCGCAAGCCGCCGCGCCGTATGCTGTTCACCGGGGACATCGGGCGGGTCGTCAACTCGACCATCGCTCCCGGCAAGGTCGTTCACTCCGGGCCCACCGAGGGCGAGGACCCCGACGTCCTGGTCATGGAATCGACGTATGGCAACCGGCTGCATCCGCATGACGATGCGCGTCCCGAACTGGCGCGCCTGATCCGCGAGACCGCCAGCCGCGGCGGGACCGTGGTGGTGCCGGCGTTCGCCGTCGAACGCACCCAGAAGTTCCTCTTCCTCGTGAAGGAGCTGATCGAGACCGGGCAGATGCCGCGCATCCCCGTTTATGCAGATTCACCGATGGCGATCAAGGCCGTGGACATCTTCCTCAAGCACGGCGAGGAGTTCAGCGAGCAGACCAAGGCGCTGATCGCCAAACACGGCTCTCCGCTGACCTGGCCGGGTTTCACTTTCGCCACCAGCGCGGCCGAGTCCAAGAAGATCAACGACTCCAAATTCCCGCAGATCATCGTCTCCTCCAACGGCATGTGCATGGGCGGACGCATCCAGCACCACCTCATCCAGCGCCTGCCCGATCCGCGCAACCTCGTACTCTTCATCGGCTTCCAGTCGCCGGGCACGCGCGGCCGCCAGATCAAGGAGGGCGCAAAGGAAGTGAAGATCTTCGGCCAGATCATCCCCGTACGGGCGCAGGTCGCCGCCCTCGAACAGTTCAGCGATCACGCCGATACGCCCGAGCTGCTGGAGTGGCTCCACACCTTCAAGCGCAAGCCCGGCGTGACCCATCTGGTGCATGGCGAACCGGCCGCATCGCAGGCCCTCAAAGTGTCCATCAAGAGCGAACTGGGCTGGCCGGTCGAGATCGCGTCTTACATGCAAAAAGTTCCCATTCCATAGCTTCGAGACTTTCGTTCAACGGTTTCGACGCGGTAGATCGCACGGTTTCGTTGTAAGCTGCTCGACGGAATGCATACCGGTACCACTTCCCATTCCCGCCGCCTTTTCCTGCGGATCGCCGCGGTAGCTGCTGTCGCGACCGCCGTGGTCTTCCACGTCTTCGGCGGCATCGGCCCGCTGCGCTGGCTCGAGGCCGGAAGCTACGATGCGCGGGTGCGCTGGGCTTCCAGGTACGAGCAGCCCGATCCCCGCATCGTCATCATCGATATTGACAACCCCAGCTTCGACATCCTCAAGGACAAGATGGGGCGCTGGCCGTGGACGCGGCGGGTGTGGACCGAGACCATCCGCTACGTTGCGCAAGGGAAGCCCAAGGCGATCGCCCTGGACATCAAGTTCGGGGGCAGTGAAGATGCCGCGGTGGACCGTGAGTTCGCCGAAGTCATCCACAACGCGGGACGGGTGGTGCTGGCTTATTCTTTCGACGATGCGACCGTGGAAGGCGAAGCCACGGAAACGCAGTCGCGCATGGCCGTGTTGGCGCGCGAGCGCCAACCGTATAAGAAAGGCGACGCCGCCGAGTTCTATCAAGCCGCCGCCGTCACTCCCAATGTTCCGCTGCCGATGCTTGCCGATTCCGCCGCCGCCCTCGGCTGCATCAACTCGCATTTCGATTCGGATGGCGTGGTGCGCCGCGTGCCTCTGCGCTGCCGCGTGGGAGAGAGCGAATATCGCGCGTTCCCGGTGGCCCTCGCGGAAGTTGCGACAAGAAAGATACTTCATGCGGAGAACGGCGCATTCTATCTTGGCGTCGACAAAGATTTCGGCTTTCTCGATGACGAGTCGCGCATGATCCTGCGCTGGCGCGGTGCCAGTCCCTATCCGCGCATCCCGCTGTGGCGCGTCATCTGTTCCATCTATCCCGATCAATGTCAGAACAACGACACGCGCTACGCGCCCGATTTCTTTAAGGACAAGATCGTCCTGCTCGGCGCGAGCTTTTCCGGCAGCTTCGAGCTGCATCCGTCGCCCTTCAACAAAGCGGACAACGCCGGGGTTCCCGGCATCCTCGTCCACGCCACGGCCATTGACGACCTGTTGCACGCGCAATCCATGCGGCCCTCGTCCCCCGGGGTCAATACCGTCCTGATCGCCGGCATGGCGGCGCTGGGTGCCGTCATCGTTTTCTTCACCGATGGGACGCTGCTCACCCTCGGACTGGTCGTGCTCGTCGGCGCAGTATTTACAGTTGCCAATGCGCTATCGTTCCGCGCCGCCTTCTGGATGCCGCTGACCACGCCGCTGTTGGTGCTGGCCACCTCGGTCGTAGGCACCGGCGTCGCCAAGTTCGCCACCACCGGACGCGACCTGCGCCGCACCCGCGCGGCCCTCGATCGTTATATGTCTCCGCAGCTGGTCGCGCACGTGATGGAGCATCCCGAGTACATGACCTCGGAAGGCGAGCGCCGCGAACTTACCATCTTCTTCTCCGACATCCGCAGTTTTACCACGCTCACCGAAAAGTCGGAGCCATCGGAACTGATCGCGCTGCTCAACGACTACCTCACGGCCATGACCGACATCATCTTCAAGTACGACGGGGTGGTGGACAAATTCATCGGCGACGGCATCCTCGCGCATTGGGGCGCCTTCAATCCCGGCAAGAACCACGCCGAGCTCGCCGCCCGTGCTTCGCTGGAAATGCTCGAGAGCCTGCGCCAGTTGAACGCGCGTGGCGCGGAGATCGGCCGTCCGCCGTTGGCCATCGGCATTGGCCTCAACACCGGCGAAGTCATCTTCGGCAACGTCGGCGCCGGCAAGAAGATCGAGCTTACCGTGATCGGCGATCCCGTGAATCTCGCCTCTCGCCTCGAAGGACTCAACAAGGAATTCAAGACATCGATCATCATCAGTGAATTCACCCAGGCCAGGCTTGGCGATTTGGCGATTGTCCGCCCGCTCGGTGGAGTGAAAGTGAAAGGCAAAACCATCGAAACCGAGATCTACGAACTTCAGGGCTTGCGAGAGGACGCCGCCGTTCTTTCCGAGCCCGTACCCATGGGAGCAGGAAATGAATAGACGTGTCGTCATACTGATGGCTGCGCTCATCTGCTTGCTGCCGCTGCTCGCGCAGGACGCTCAGCAGCAGAAGCCGGACGATTCGCAGCAGACCGATCAGCAGAAAACAAAAGATAAGGACAAGAAGAAATCGGCGAAGCCCGCCAACGATGCCAACAAGCCCAAGCCGCTGTTCGGCGGCAACGTCTCGGCCAAGTCCTCGTCGCAAAAGAAAGACACCACCTCGCTGGGCTTCAACGGACTCGACCCAGAGGGCAAGGTGGAGACCGCGCTGCTCAAGTCTTCTCCAACGAGCGCCGACGAAGCCAAGGTTGAGAAGATCGCGCAGGTCAAGGTCGATCCCGCCGAGCTGCAGAAGTTTCTTGACGACGGCGAGCTCAAGGCGGCCCGCAAGCGCGGAGGTGGACAATGAAGCGCATCGTCTCTACGGTTCTCGCGCTCCTGCTGGTCACTGCGATGGCCCACGCGCAATTCGGCGGGCTCACCGACAAACTCAACAAGGCCGGCGACAAGATTTCCAAGGCCAAGAAGATCTCCGACGACTACGCGCCGTGGAATGCCGAGCAGGAAGATGCCGTCGGAAAGGCTTCTGCAGCCAAGATGGTCCACATCTTCGGGACGGTTGACGACGAAGCGGCGGTCAAATATGTCGCGCTCGTCGGTAACGCCGTCGCTCAATCCGCGCCGCGCGATGTCCCGTATCACTTCGCCATTCTCAACACCGACGCCATCACGGCCTTCGCGCTGCCTGGCGGATATGTATTCGTCACCCGTGGCGCGCTGGCGGCAATGAAGAACGAAGCTGAACTCGCCGGAGTCATCGCCCACGAAGTCGCCCATGTCGATGGCCGCCACCTTGAAAAAGAGGTTCGCCAGAAAAAGGCTTCGTCCTGGGCGATGCAGAAGGCGAGCAGCAAAGTTCCCGGCCCCAGCGAGCTTCGTGACATTGCCAACGATATGGTGACCACCGCGTTGACCATGTCGTACAGCCGCGACAAGGAACTCGATGCCGACAAGAAAGGAACGCAGTTCGCCGCCGCCGCCGGCTACAGTCCGACCGGCCTCAAGGATCTGCTCGAGACCTTGAAAGCCAAGCAGGACGATGCCAAAGTGCAGCGCGCACTGGGAATGTGGAACTCCTCGCACCCGCCGCTCGAAGAGCGTATCGCCACGCTGTCGGCGCTCACCGTGGCCTACCCCGTGGGGCAGACCGTCGAGAAACGGTTTACCGATGCCATGTCCGCCGCCGGGCTGGCTGCCGCTCCGGCGCCTACGGGAGGGACGTCGCGGTAAATTGCTTGAACTTCCACGCGGGAGCCGCGAGAATAGCGGCTCCTCATTTTTTGTTTGTCTTGGGACCCTCGAAAGAGATGAAGCGAAGAACGGCTCTATTTCTACTTTTAGTTGTATCGGGCTTCACCGCGATAGTTCTCGCGGAGACCCGGACGGCCGACCTGCCCACGGTTTCGCGCGTGGACCTGGCGCGTTACATGGGACGATGGTTCGCGATCGCGAAATATCCCACGCGCTTCGAGCGCGAATGCGAGCGCGACGTCACGGCGACCTATTCACGGCTGGAAAACGGCGAACTCGAAGTGGTGAACGCCTGCATCCAGGCGGACGGAAAGTTGAGGGTTTCAAAGGGCAGGGCCAAGCGCGCTGACGAAAATAATCCGGCCAAGTTGAAGGTGACGTTCTTCTGGCCGTTCTACGTCGATTACTGGATCATCGATCTCGATCCGCAATACCGCTGGGCAGTGGTCGGCGAGCCGCGCCGCAAATATCTCTGGATCCTCAGCCGCACCCCGCACATGGATCCCGCGCTTTACCAGGAGATCACCGCGCGCCTGGCGTCGAAGGGTTACGACGCCTCCAAGCTGGTGCCGATGAAGCAGACCGCGCGCTGAGCGCCCGATTCCGCTGAAAACTGCGGAGACCGACTTGCGGTTAACGGTTTACGGGCGTCTATCCCAAACCCTATAATCAATAGTTTCCTACTGAACGTCTGGCGCGGCTTGCTGCGTCGGTCGCGTACTTTTCTGAAAGGTCATGACAAGGCGTCCGCCCCGGCGGCCGCCAGCAGCGGGATCGGTCCCGCAACCCAATCAGCATGAAAATCCACGAGTACCAGGCGAAAGCCATCCTCTCGAAGTACGGAGTGGCGGTGCCGCGCGGTGAGATGGTCTCCTCGCGCGAAGAAGCCGAACGTGCCGCTAAAACCCTCATCAGCGCCGGAGCCACCGGCGTCGTTGTCAAAGCCCAGATCCACGCCGGAGGCCGCGGCAAGGGCGGCGGCGTCAAGATCGCCAAGAGCGTCGAAGAAGCCGGTCAGATCGCCGAGAAGATGCTGGGCATGACCCTCATCACTCACCAGACCGGTCCGGAAGGCAGGCTCGTCAATCGCGTCCTGATCGAAGAGACCCTGCCCATCGCCAGCGAACTTTATCTCGGCATCGTCCTCGACCGCGCGGTCTCGCGCCCCTGCTTCATGGCATCGAAGTCGGGCGGCATGGAGATCGAGGTAGTCGCCGCCAAGGACCCCACGGCGATCATCAAGGAGTACATCGATCCCGCCGTCGGCTTCCAGGCCTTCCAGGCCCGCAAGCTGGCGTTCGCGCTCGGACTCAAGCAGGAGTTCATCAACCCCGCCGTCCAGTTCATGATGGCGCTCTACAAGGCCTACGAAGAGACCGACAGCTCGCTGTTCGAGATCAATCCCTTCATCACCACCACCGACGGACGCGTCTTCGCCCTCGATGCCAAGGTCAATCTCGACGACAACGCGCTCTATCGCCACAAGGATCTCAAGGAACTTCGCGACATCACCGAAGAGGATCCGCTCGAGGTCGAGGCCAGCAAGTACGGCCTCAACTACATCAAGCTCGACGGCAACATCGCCTGCATGGTCAACGGCGCCGGACTGGCGATGGCGACCATGGACATCATCAAGTTCGCGGGCGGCGAGCCGGCCAACTTCCTCGACGTAGGCGGCGGCGCCAACGCCGACCAGGTCACCCACGCGTTTGAGATCCTCATGCGCGACAAGCATGTCAAGGCCGTGCTCATCAACATCTTCGGCGGCATCCTTCGCGTGGACACCCTCGCGACCGGAGTCGTGCAGGCGGCGCGTGCGACCAACATCCAACTGCCGATGGTGCTGCGTTTGGAAGGCACCAACGTGGAGATGGGCCGCGAGATCCTGCAGAAGAGCGGACTCAACTTCACGACGGCTGAAACCATGAAAGATGCGGCGGAGAAAGTCGTTGCCGCAGCGGGCGGGAGATAACGATGAGCGTACTAGTTGACCAGAATACTCGACTGATCGTGCAGGGCCTCACCGGCCGCGAAGGAACTTTCCACGCCAAGGGCTGCGCCGAATATGGGACCAAGGTCGTCGGCGGAGTCACCCCCGGCAAGGGCGGCACCACCCACGAAGGCTGGCCGATCTTCAATACCGTGGCCGACGCCAAGCAGCAGACCGGCGCCAACGCGACCGTCATCTTCGTCCCGCCGCCGTTCGCGGCTGACGCCATCATGGAAGCCGTCGACGCCGAGATGCCGCTGATCGTCTGCATCACCGAAGGCGTTCCCACCCGCGACATGGAAAAAGCATGGCGCTACATGGAAGGGAAGAAGTCGCGCCTTATCGGTCCCAACTGCCCGGGCATCATCTCGCCCGGCAAGTGCAAGATCGGCATCATGCCGGGACGCATCCACAAGCAGGGCAACATCGGCATCGTCTCGCGCTCGGGCACGCTGACCTATGAAGCCGTTTACCAGCTCACCACCCGTGGCATCGGACAATCGACGGCCATCGGCATCGGCGGCGATCCCATCATCGGCACCAACTTCGTCGATGCTCTGACGCTCTTCAATGCCGATCCCGACACCGAAGCCATCATCATGATCGGCGAGATCGGCGGCAACGCCGAAGAGACCGCGGCCGATTACATCAAGGCCCACGTCAAGAAGCCGGTCGTCAGCTTCATCGCCGGACAGACCGCGCCTCCCGGACGCCGCATGGGACACGCCGGAGCCATCATCAGCGGTGGCAAGGGCACGGCCGCCGAGAAGTTCAAGGCGCTCGAAGCCGCCGGCGTCCACATCGTCAAGTCGCCAGCCCTGATGGGAGAAACCCTGGTGCAGGCGATGGGAGCCAAGGTCGGAAGATAGCTACAGTTTCAAGTTTCAGGTTTCGAGTTTGACGCTCGAAACTTGAAACTCGAAACTCGAAACCTAAGAAACTTAAGGATTGAAAGGCATTCTACTTAAATGAAGACGATTCAACGTACTCTCGCCATCGTAAAACCCGACGCCGTCAAGAAGGGCGCCTCGGGAGACATCCTCGCCACCATCGAGCAGAGCGGCTTTCGCATCATCGGCCTCAAGATGCTCCACCTCAAGAAAGCCCAGGCCGAAGCCTTCTACGCCGTCCACGTCGGCAAGCCGTTCTACGATTCGTTGACCAGGTTCATGACCGAAGGTCCGGTCGTCGTCCTGGCTCTCGAAAAGGACAACGCCATCGCCGATTGGCGCAAGCTGATGGGCGCCACCAACCCGGCCAACGCCGAGCCCGGCACCATCCGCAAGAAGCATGCGGAAAGCATCGAGCGCAACGCCACCCACGGCTCCGATGGCGAAGACACCGCCCGCTTCGAGCTCAGCTTCTTCTTCAGCGGCTACGAA
>Ga0315268_10003196_pt1 | contig 18145 bp, 11 predicted proteins | sample C1_top_MG_FD_204535 | JGI IMG/M metagenome (GOLD analysis project Ga0315268, IMG submission 204535) | Sediment microbial communities from Yellowstone Lake, YNP, Wyoming, USA - C1_top | ecosystem: Environmental > Aquatic > Freshwater > Lake > Sediment | place: USA: Wyoming | collected 2017-08-01
ATTGTCATACTCATGTTTGGCTACCTGGTCTCCAGCCTGCTGTCCGGACTGAACCTGGCGCACCTGAAAGCCAGCATCAAGAAGGGCCTGCCGCCGGAGATAGCCCCGCTGTTCGACCAGCAGAAGGTGGCCCGGATCGCAGACTATACCGCAGCCAAGACCAGGTTCGGGTACTGGAGCGAGTTTGTTTCGACCGCGGTGGTCATGATCCTTTTTGCGGCCGGAATGGTGACCCGGATCGCGTTATGGGCCGCTGCCCTGAACATAGCGCCGTTGCTGCAGGGCCTGGCGGTGATGCTCATATTATTATTATTGGGATATTTGTTCGACCTGCCGTCTTCGCTGTATTCCGAGTTCAAGCTGGAGAAGAAGTACGGGTTTTCCACCATCACTGCCAAGACCTGGCTGGGAGATCAGGTAAAGAACCTGCTGGTGACAGGGGTTCTGATGGGCCTGCTTTTCTCCGGCTTCTACCTGTTCATCAACTGGCTGGGGATATGGTGGTGGCTGGCAGCCTGGGGCCTGGTGATGACCTTTACCTTCCTGATGATATTCCTTTCTCCGGTAGTGTTAATGCCGCTGTTCAACAAGTTCGTTCCGCTGGAAGACGAGGGACTTAAGAACAAGATCCTGGAAATGGCCAGAAAAGCCGATTTCCCGCTAGCCGGCGTTTATCAGATGGACGCCTCCAAGCGCAGCACCCACGACAACGCCTTTTTCACCGGGATGGGGAAGACCCGGCGGATAGTGTTTTATGACACGATGGTAAAGAACTACAGCCATCAGGAACTGCTCTCCGTGATGGGACACGAGATCGGGCACTGGAAGATGAAACACATCCTCAAATTGATCGTTGCGGTATCGGTAATGTCAGGCGTTCTGCTGTACCTGGCTTCGGTCATTCTGGCCGGCAGCTGGATCTACCGGGCCATCGGACTGGGAGGATTGCATTTGCAGGCAGGATTGAGCGGGCCTTTGGTCGGGGTGGCCCTTTATGTGGTGGCGATCCTCTTTGAGCCATTGAATCTTCTGCTTTCGCCCTTGAGGAACTGGCAGTCCCGCCGCTACGAATACCAGTCCGACGCCTATGCCTTTAAGCTGAACCATTCGGCCGAAGACATGAAGGGGGCGCTGATAAAGCTGAGCCAGAAGAACCTGAGCAACCTGTTCCCCCATCCGCTGTATGTCATCTTTCACTATTCCCATCCTCCCCTGCTGGCCAGGCTGAAGGCCATAGATGAGATCGAAAAACGTAAGGGCAATTCATCCAACTACGCCTCTTCTACGGCTACGTCGGACACGTGAATTGCCCCGACAATAATAAGTAACATATATCGAGGACCAAACCCCATGCCCAACATAATCAAATCACCTCACGGCACAAAGATCTCCTGCCAGGGTTGGCAGCAGGAAGCCGCCATGCGGATGCTGATGAACAACCTGGACCCGGTGGTGGCCGAGCGGCCGGAGGACCTGATAGTCTACGGCGGCAGCGGGAAGGCGGCCCGCAACTGGGACTGCTACCATGCCATCATCAAGTCGCTCAAGAAACTTAAGGAGGACGAGACCCTGCTGGTGCAGTCCGGCAAGCCGGTGGGCATTCTGCAGACCCATCCCAATTGCCCGCGGGTGCTGATAGCCAACTCCAACCTGGTGCCCCATTGGGCCAACTGGGACTATTTCCGCAAACTGGAGGCTTTGGGGCTTATCATGTACGGCCAGATGACCGCCGGCAGCTGGATCTACATCGGCACCCAGGGCATACTGCAGGGCACCTACGAGACCTTCGGAGCCCTGGCCCAAAAGCATTTCGGCGGCACGTTAAAAGGCAAGTGGGTGCTGACCGGCGGCATGGGCGGGATGTCCGGGGCCCAGCCCTTGTCAGTTACCATGAACGAGGGTGTGATCCTGGACGTGGAGGTGGACCCTTCCCGGATCCAGAAGCGCTTGGACACCGGCTACTGCGATGTAATGGTGGACGACCTGGACAAGGCGCTGAAGCTGGTGTTCGAATATGTCAAAAAAGGCGAACCGCTGTCCATCGGGCTGGTGGGCAATTGCGCCGAGGTGCTTCCCGAACTGGTGCGCCGGGGCGTGATTCCCGACGTGGTTACCGACCAGACCTCGGCCCACGACGAACTGAACGGCTATGTGCCCCATCGTATGACCCTGGCCCAGGCCAACGAACTTCGAAAGAATGATCCCGAAGGGTATAAGGCAAAATCTTACGAGGCCATGGCCATCCACATGCAGGCCATGCTGGACATGCAGAAGCAGGGAGCCATCGCCTTTGACTACGGCAACAATATAAGAGGCCAGGCGGTGAAGCACGGCATCAAGAACGCCTTTGACGTGCCGGGCTTTGTGCCGGAATACATCCGCGACCTGTTCTGCGAAGGCAAGGGCCCGTTCCGCTGGGCGGCGCTGTCCGGCGATCCAAAAGACATTGCGGTGACAGATGAAGCGGTGCTGAAACTGTTCCCCAAGAATGCCCACCTGGCCCGCTGGATCAAGATGGCCCAAAAGAAGGTCCATTTCCAGGGCCTGCCGGCCAGAATCTGCTGGCTGGGATACGGTGAAAGGGACAAGGCCGGCCTGCTGTTCAACGACCTGGTGAAGAAGGGGAAGATCAAAGCCCCCATCGTCATCGGCCGGGACCACCTGGACTGCGGCTCGGTGGCCTCGCCCAACCGCGAGACCGAGGCCATGAAGGACGGCAGTGACGCCATCGCCGACTGGCCATTGCTGAACGCCATGGTCAACGTGGCTTCGGGCGCTTCCTGGGTCTCCATCCATCACGGCGGCGGGGTGGGGATAGGGTATTCCATCCACGCCGGACAGGTGACGGTGGCCGACGGTACCAAGGAGATGGCCAAGCGCATAGAGCGGGTGCTGACCAACGATCCCGGGATGGGCATTCTGCGCCATGTGGACGCGGGGTATGATATTGCCAAGCAGGTGGCAAAGAAGAAAAAAGTAAAAATACCAATGATGAAATAAATGAGCAGTTATCCAGATTTATATTGTAAGTATACACACTATATGAAAAGGAGGGGGTAAGAATGAAATACAATGTTGGTTTGTATCTTGGCTTTTTGTTTATATTTATTATGGTTATGGGATGCGCCCCCGCTATCCATAACGCTGTCCGAAAAGGAGACATTATTAAAGTCCGACAATTAGTCGATGATGGTACTGATGTAAACAAATTGCATAACGGATACACACCATTGATAATTGCGGCGATGAATGGCAGAGACAACATGGTAGAGTATCTTGTAAAAAAGGGGGCGGATCCTAGAATTGCTCGAAAAGGTAAAACACCACGGATGATTGCACAAGCAAAAGGTTTTAACCATGTAGCGCAGCTTCTCAATCTGGCTGAATATCAATGTTATGCCAAAGATATGAAATTGGATCCATCTTTTACCCCTATGCAAAAGGTCGTGGCAAGTATAGAGACTAAAAATCAAGTTGAAATAATAACAAGAAGCGATTATAAAGTTACGCTGTCAGTAATGGATATTAACATTACAAGCGGGTTATCTCCAAATGAGGTTGTTATGCTAACAGATAAGCTGATGAACGAGTTCACTGCCAACGGTGTGTATAAAATTATCGAACGTTCCAAACGGGATGAAATACTAAGAGAACAGGGTTTTCAACAAAGTGGTGCTTGCGATCAAGGTCCCTGCTTGGTGGAAGCTGGACAGATGCTGGGCGTAGAGAAAATGGTGGGCGGAACAATAGGCGGAATAGGAACAATTTATGCTGTGGAACTTCGTGTGATGGATGTTAGGACAGGGGCGATAGAGCAAGCCTTTTCTCGGCAGTACAGCGGTGATGTTTCCGCACTTTTGGAAGCTATGAAAGAAGCAGCGATGGAGTTTTCCGGTGTAACACTAGATAGTCAACAGCGTAAAGGTAGACGGTAATCAATGCACCTCATTATCCAACATATCGGCCAACTGCTGACCCTGGCTGACCTCTCCCCGTCCCTCCCCGTTGCGGGGAGGGAGAAAGGGAGGGGTCGGGTGGGGGTAACCATGTCCGACCTTGGCATCATCGAGGACGGCCTGGTGGCCATCGAGAACGACAAGATCATCGCCGTCGGCAAAACCTCGGACCTAAAACCCAAACTCAAACTTTTGCCCCACACCAAGGTCATCGACGCCGAAAACCAAGTGGTGATGCCCGGCTTCGTGGACTGCCACACTCACCTGGTCTACGGCGGCTCCCGCGAGGACGAGTTCGAGATGCGGGCCTCGGGCGTTTCGTATCAGGAGATCGCCGCCAAGGGCGGGGGCATCCGTTCCACCGTCAAGGCCACCAGACTGGCTTCACGCGAGGTCTTAAAGCGCGATGCCCTGAAGCGCCTGGACCGGATGCTTCTTTGGGGAACCACCACGGTGGAATCCAAAAGCGGCTACGGACTGGAGACCAAAAGCGAAATAAAGCAATTGGAGGTCAACCGGGACCTGAACGGGCTCCAGCCGATCGAGGTGGTTTCCACCTTCATGGGGGCGCATGAGTTTCCTGAAGAATTCCGGAAAACGAATGCAAAAAACGAAAGCGAAATCGATCGCGCAGGATATGTCAAGTTAATTTGCGAGGAGATGATACCGAAGATAGCCGAGCAGAAGCTGGCCGAGTTCTGCGATGTGTTCTGCGACCAGGGCGTGTTCACTCCGGAAGAAGCGATCAAGATACTGGGAACCGCCAGCAATTATGGGATGATCCCCAAGATCCACGCCGATGAGCTGGCTTCGGTGGGCGCGGCCGAGGCGGCCGGAAAGGTCAAGGCCATCAGCGCCGAGCACCTGCTGTATCCCTCGCAGGCCGGACTGGAACTAATGAAAGCTGCCGGGACCATCGCCGTCCTGTTGCCGGGCACCAGCCTGACCATCAAGAAGAACTACGCCCCGGCCCGCAAGATGATAGAGATGGGCATTCCGGTGGCTTTGGCCACCGACCACAATCCCGGTTCCTGCACCATCGAGAACATGCCGTTCATCATCGGCCTGGCCTGCCTGTACCTGGGGCTGACCCCGGCCGAGGCCATCTGCGCCGCCACCTACAACTCTGCCTGTGCCCTGAACCGCGGCGACCGGATCGGTTCCATCGAAGTCGGCAAGCAGGCCGACCTGCTGATCATGGACATTCCCAATTACCGGTATATTCCGTACCACTACGGGGTCAATTATGTCAAGACTGTTATCAAGCGCGGCAAGATAGTCATAGGGGCTAATTAGCCACAAAAAGCACAAATAGCACAAATACAAACTATGGCTTCCCATTTCCGATTTCCCATTTAATTAGTTTTCTCTGCGTCTCCGTGTCACTTCGATAAACTCAGTGCAACGCTCTGTGGCAATAAAATATCCTTCGTCTTGTCAGGCAAGAAGCCGACCTCATGATGACAGGAAAGCCTCTGGGTCTCAGAGTCTCTGTGGCAAAGTTACCATTAATGTCAAAAATATAATGTCAGGAGTCAACATGACCAAGTTAGTCGAGTGTGTCCCGAATTTTTCCGAAGGCCGCGACCGCAAGATCATCGATGCCATCTCCGACGCCGTTCGCGGGGTGGCTGATGTCAAGCTATTGGATGTAGATCCCGGGGCCGACACCAACCGCACGGTCTACACTTTGGTGGGTACCCCGGAAGGCGTCAAGGAAGCCGCTTTCCAGGCCGCCAAGAAGGCCCACGAGCTGATAGACATGTCCAAACACAGCGGGGCCCATCCCCGGATGGGGGCCATGGACGTCTGTCCCTTCGTGCCGGTATCCGGCGTGACAATGGACGAGTGCGTCCAGATCGCCAAAGACCTGGGCAAGAGGCTGGGCGAGGAACTGGACATCCCGGTCTACCTCTACGAATTCGCCGCCGCCTCGCCCGAGCGCCAGAGCCTGGCCGACATCCGTACCGGCGAGTACGAAGCATTAGAGGAAAAGTTCAAAGACCCCAAATGGAAACCTGACTTCGGGCCGGCCAAGTTCAAGCACAAGTGGGGAGCCAGCGTGGTGGGGGCCCGGGAATTTTTGATTGCCTACAACGTCAACGTCAATACCAAAGATAAAAAGCTGGCCAACGAGATCGCCCTGAACATTCGCGAGGGAGGCCGGGCCAAGAAGGACGCTGCCGGCAAGATCGTCAAGGATGCCCAGGGCAATTCAGTCAAAATTCCCGGCCGCCTGAAGGCTGTGCGGGCCATAGGCTGGTACATCGAGCAGTACCGCCAGGCCCAGGTGTCCATAAATCTCATCAACTACAATACCACGCCACTGCATGTGGTCTTTGAGACCGCCCGGGAAGAGGCGGAAAAGCTGGGCCTGATCGTCACCGGCTCGGAGCTGGTGGGCCTGGTTCCCTTAAAACCGATGCTGGACGCGGGGAAATTCTACCTTAAAAAACAGGGCAAGTCGGCCGGGGTGCCGGAAAAGGAATTGGTGGAGATTGCCGTCCGTTCCCTGGGACTGGACCAGCTTTCGGATTTCGATCCGGCCAAGAAGATAGTGGAATACAACTTTCTTAAACCTGCCCCGCTGATGTCCATGACCGCCAGGGATTTTGTGGACGAGGTTTCTTCCGAATCCCCAGCCCCGGGCGGTGGCTCGGTGGCGGCCCTGGCCGGCAGCCTATGTGCGGCCCTTTCGGCCATGGTGGCCAATCTGACTGTCGGCAAGCCCGGTTACGAAAAGGTCTGGAAGGAAATGTCCGAACTGTCCGAGCTGGGGCAGGAGATCAAGGATAAACTGTCAAAAGCGGTGGATGAGGATACCAATGCCTTTAACGACCTGATGGAGGCCATGCGCCTGCCCAAGGGAACACCAGAACAGAAGGTTTTCCGGGACAAGGCCATGGAGGAAGGCTACAAAAAGGCGGCGGCGGTCCCTCTGGAGACCGCCAAAACCTGTTTAAAGGCGATGGAACTTTCCCTGGCTGCGGCCCAAAAAGGCAACGCCAATTCGGCCTCCGACGCCGGGGTGGCGGCCCTGATGGCCCGGGCCGGGGTGGAAGGTGCCGGACTGAATGTATTGATAAACCTGGGCTCCATCAGGGACCAGGAGTTCGTCGCCGCCCACAAAAAGGAAGTGGCCGGACTTAATGCCAGGTCCGCTGAATTGTGCCAGAATGTTCTTGGTGTGGTGGCCAGCAATATTAAATAAAAATAGTTCAAATAACTATTGATTTAAACCCTTGATTTTTGTATACTTTAGTGTTGGTATTGGCTTAATAAAAAAATGCCTGATATAAAACGACTCAAAGAACAAGCCCATCTCTTTTACCAAAAAGGCGAGTGGGAAAAAGCCCGCCGGGCCTTCGAGCAGCTGACCATGGTTGATGCCGAGAACCCGGAGCAGGTGCTTATTTTGGCCAATATCTACCGGGAGACCGGCGAGGATCGCAAGGCCCTGGAGCAGTATGAGGTGGCGGTACGGATAGGCGAAAAAAACGGTGACTTGCCCCGTTCCATAGTGGCCGCCAAAAAGATTTTATCTATTGACAAGAGCCGGATAGAATTATATAATAAAGTAGGGGATCTATACGCAAATAGTCTGCTAAAAAGCGGAGCCGTAAGGGAATGGCTTCGCTTTGCCGATCAGCTTAAGGTCCGCAACGATTTTGTGGCCATGTCTGCGGTGCACAAAAAAATAACCGCGCTGCTGCCGGAAAATCCTGGTTTGGCGGAACTATCCAAAAAGATCGAACAAATGGTGGCCAAAATGGCTTCGGATAATTCCGAGGATGCTCCGGATCCGGCGGACGTTGTGCCCTATCACCGCCTGCTGGAGGTGGCATTAAAGATGGGCAATGCCAAGAAGATTCTGGAAACCCAGCTGACATATGCCCGGGTCCTGCAAAAACGGGGTTTTGACCGCAAAGCTAAGTCCGTCTATCAGAAAATTCTGGAACGGGATCCCAAGAACGAGGAGGCCCTTTCCAGGATGTTATCTTCAGGCAGTTCTTCGGTGGATCAGAGCCAAATGAAGGAAGAGTTGTTCTTGTTTTGCAAGGATTTTCAGGATGCGGTCTGGTCCAACATCAGCGAAGCCTACGAGAAATATTATGACGTAGGCATGCTTTACCGCGAAGTGGGCCTGCGCGACGATGCCATTGCAGAATTTCAGCTGGCCATCAAGGGGGGAAAGAGTCAGTTGAAAGGTTTTGAGATGCTGGCCATCTCCTTTCTGGAACAGGGCGATTACGGACTGGCCCGAGAGGTTTTAAGCCAGGGCATCTCGGTAAAAAAGTTTTTGGACAATGAATATGTGGGATTGCACTACAACCTGGGTCTGGCCCACGAACAGTTAAGGAACCGGCAAAAGGCCCTGGAGGAATACGAACAGGTCTATGTCCTGGATATCAACTACAAGGATGTAGCCCAAAGGATGCGGAGGCTGCTGGGACAGGACAATCCGGATCAGTCCCAGCCGGAGCCAGCATCAGCAACAGAGCCGGGATCGGCTACCGTCAAAACCCTGGAAGCCGGCCCCGAAATAACGTTGAAAGAATCGGGACCGGAATTGGAAGAAACTATGGAGCCGGAACTGCCCGGCTTGGACGAAGAGGTTCAGATTGAGGAAACATTCGGCGACAGCAGGGTGGAAGTCATTATGGAAACTCCTTCCCATCCGGCGCTCAGACCGGAATCTGAAAAAACCTCCCGGCCGTCCCAAATACAGGACGACGAGCCGTATTTAGGGTCCAACCAACAGGGCATTTCATTTTTGTAATGTTTTAAGGAGTTCCATGGATTACGAACGTTTTTTTAAACTGAGCGCCGATCCTTTTTCCAACGTACCCGATAGCCGATTTTACTATGACAGCCCCCAGCACAGCAATGCCATCATCAGGCTGGCCCATGTGGCCGAGCGAATGCGGGGCCTGGGAGTGTTAATCGGAGAAGTGGGATCGGGCAAGACCATGCTGGCCCGCCGCCTGCTGGACATCTTAAGGGAAGACGGAAGGTTTGAAACTTCGTTATTGATCCTGACCCACGCCGAATTCAGCCCCATTTGGTTTCTGCGCCGGATCGGCTCATTGCTGGGGATCAAGGAACTTTCTGAGGACAAGACCCAGGTTTCTTCGGCGGTGGCCCGCCGTCTGATGGAGCTCCACGCTGAAGGGCGCAAACCGGTTATCCTGATTGATGAAGCAAATCTTTTGCGGGGACAGGCCATTCTGGAGGAAGTGCGGGGACTGTTGAACCTGGAGCTCTCCGACGTCCGGCTGATAACCTTCATCCTGTTCGGCATGGCCGAGATCGAGCAGAACCTTTTGGTGGACTCTTCGCTTAACCAGAGAGTGGCCGTAAAATATTACCTGGACGCATTGGATCAGACCGCCATCAAAGAATATGTTCAGCACCGGCTGGTGATTGCCGGGCGGGAGGAGGAACTATTTACCGAGACCGCCTATGAGCTGATCGCCCGGTATTCCCAGGGGCATCCCCGGCTGATCAACGCCATCTGCGACAACTGCCTGATAGAGGGATACCTCTTGGAAAAGGACATGCTGGATGCTTCGGTGGTCCAGACGGTGGTTTATAACCTGGGGATCGACCGGGGCCAGGAGGAGCAGGTTCCGGCCAGCGATATTGCGGTGAGCAGCGACTACCAGTTCTAATGTAACTATTAGCTACAAAAGGCACAGAGGACACAAAATATTCAATTAAATAAACTGCTTGCTATTTTAATTACGTCTTGTCGCAGGCGTATCTTCCGCTGTCGCTATCATGCTATTCATCTGTAAGTACAATAGCTTTAACAAAGCCTCATCAGAGGTATTTTTGTGATTTATGTGCCCATTCGACTTGGCTCAGGGCACGCTTCATGTGGCCAATCCTGGGAAACGTGGTACAAGTGGGGCTGAATAGGTACGGTACTTTTAATATCACCAACAATAATATTTCGGCATATTGAAATTAAGTGGCAAAAGTTGATCAAATAAGGACCAAGGCCGCCGAGTTCTTCCAAAAGGGCGACTACGCCAAGGCGGTGGCCGAGTACAAAAAGGTGTTGGAGCTGGAGCCCGGCAACGCCAGTGTGTATAATTTCATCGGCGATGCCTTCGTCAAGCTCAACAACATCGACGAGGCGGTCTCCAATTACATGGAAGCGGCCAAGGGTTACGGCAATGACGCTCTGTACAACAACGCCATAGCGGTTTGCAAGAAGATCCTGCGCAGTAAGAAGGACGACCCCGAAATATACAAGATGCTGGGAGACCTTTACATTCAGCAGGGTCTGATCAACGAGGCCATCACTAACCTGCTGGAGTATTCGGAACGCAAGATCAAGGAAGGCAAACCCGACCTGGCTTTCCCGGTCTATCACCAGATCGTGGAACTGAACCCCCAGAACCTGGCCATCCGCTCCAAGCTGGCGGATATGTATCTGTCTCAAAAGCGGGTACCGCAGGCCATAGAGGAATTTACCAAACTGGCCCAGGCCTACCGGGAGAACGGCCGCCTGATAGAGGCCGAGGCAATTGATGCCAAGGTCCGCAGCATGAAGGGTGAAACTGCTGCTCCCAGCGCAGTCGCTCCGGCCCCGGTTCCTGAGATCAGGCCCCAGCAGGTGATAGACGAGTTGACCCACCATGCCAGTCCCGAGATCAATTTGGAAGTTCCTTCTCACCAGGGAAAACCGGTGATGGGAATCCCAACCCTGTCCATCCAAAAAGAGACAGAAAAACCCTTCGTACCCGAGCGTTCCAAACAGGATTGGGCCACCAACGTGGAACTGGGGGATCTGCTGGTGGAGATAGGATCCGTCCAGGAGGCTCTGGACCAATATCATACCGCGGCCAATGGCTACTTAGGCGACGGCAACATAGATAAATCAATTACCATTTACAAGAAGATTGCGGAACTGCAGCCGCTGGAGCTGAGGAGCCGGCAGAAATTAGTGGAGATTTCACTGCAGTCCAATCAGCCCGAAGCCATGGTGGATGCCTATCTGGGTCTGGCCGAATGTCTTTACCGCCGGGAATTGAAGGAACAGGCGGCTGCGGTCTATCAGAAAGTGCTGGAAATAGACCCGGTCAACGAGACCGCCCTGGAAAGCCTTTCCCTGCTGCTGCCGGAGATGCCGGAAGGCGGCATGGATATGCCAGGTTTCCAGGTTCAGCCCGAATTCAAAGCCCCGCCCCAGCCGTCCATCAGCATTCAGCCGCCTTCGAGTACCATCCAACCGCAGGCCATGGAACCTGCGGCTGCGCCTTCCACCGGATTTGATTTTGCATCCTTTCAACCGGCAGTCCAGCCCCAGCCCGAAGAGACCACCGACGGAACACCCAGTTGGCAATTGCCGGTTCAGGAGCCTGGGGCGGTCCCGACCGATCAAAGTTTTTTGCATTCCCAGCCCCAGGAAGAGCAGAAAGAAGAGCCCAGCCATTTGACTGCTCAGCCTCAGGAGGAACAGCCCCAAGACGACGGCAATGTCCACTGGGGGCGGGAGATGGTGGAGGGCGGCCGGCAGTCCCGGGTCAAATTCAGTGTGGCCGACGACGAACAATCCCAAGCGCCCCAGGCCCAGGAGGAATATCTTTCCCTGAACGATATTTTGGCCGAGTTCAAGGAGGGCGTCTATCAGAGCATCAAGCAGGAAGATTTTCAGGGGCATTACGACCTGGGCATCGCCTACAAGGAAATGGGCCTGGTGCAGGAAGCCATTGCCGAATTCCAGATATCATCCAAGGGAGAAAAGGAGAGGCTCAAGTCTTTTGAGATGCTGGGGATCTGTTTCATGGAGCGGGGAGAATATAAGTTCGCCATCCGCCAGATGGAACGCGGTCTGGCCACCCCGGGTTATGAGGAAGAAGCTTATATGGGCCTGCGCTATAACCTGGCCCAGTCCTACGAAAATCTGGGGGAGGTCGATAACGCCGTTAAAGCTTACGAAGAAATATATTCGATAGATGTATCTTTTAAGGATGTAACCCAAAAACTTCAGCAGCTTAAGGAAGCAGCAGTGCCGGCTCCGAAACCGGCCCCGGCGCACCCGGCCAGGACTCCGGCGCCGGCAGACCTGCCCCAGCGTCAGATGGCTTCCCAAACCCAGCCTCAGTCTGTGCCGCCGCCAAGGCCAGCACCCCAACCAATTCCCCTGCCCCGTCAGGCACCGGCTGCTCCCCAGCCCCAGTTTCAACCGCCTTCCCAGCCAGCGCCCCAGCCGGTGGCCCGGCCCAGCATAGCCCAGCCTCAGCCTCAGATGCAGCCGCAATACCAGCAACCGGCGCCTCGGCCATCTATGTCTCCGGCCGCACCGGCATATGCTCCACAGCTTCCAGTCCGGGCTCAGGACGAAGCCCTGCAGCCTGAAATGGACAACTCACCCAAACCAAAGCCCATACCGTCCAAGCTTAAAAAGCCGGAGAAACAGAGAATCTCTTACGTTTAAAACGGTGTTTTGATGGACAGAACTCCGGCCCTAAAAGTGTTATTACTGTTTTCCCTCGGGATACTGGCCGCTTCGGCGGTTAGTATCCCGATTATTTTTGCCGTTTTGATGGTCCTGATTTTACTACTGCTCGCTGTTATTTTTCGTTCCCAAGACAGGACATCGCAGGTTTGGCTGGCATTGCTGATGATTGCGGTCGGATATTTAGGTTATCAGATCAGAACCTCAGTTAAAGACTGCCAGTGGCAGGAGGGACGGACGCAGATAGCCATAGTGCAGGTGGTTTCCGAGCCCCAATCCAACGAAGGCCGGTACCGTTTTACCGCCCAGGTGCTTTCCTATTTAGACAGCAGCGATGTCTGGAAACCGGCCGATTTCAAACTGCTGGCCAGGGCCGGAGCCGATCCGGAACATATTCCTCATTACGGTGAATTGCTCTTGGTGCAGGGAAAGTGGAATCTGCTGCCCCAGCGACGTAACCCCGGCGGATTCGACTACCGGGCCTACCTGGACCGCAGTGAGGTGCGGGGTTCATTGAACCTGGAGCACATTAAACTGGCAGAGACCGGCCGGGGCGGTTGGTTGATGTCAAAAGTGGTGATCCCGGCCCGGCAGTATATCCGCGGTCTGGCGGACAAATTCCTCCAGGGCGACGAGGCGGCCCTGCTCTTGGGTCTGGCCCTGGGCGAGCGCAGCAACCTTTCGGCCAGGGTGCAAGAAGCCTTCTCCAACACCGGGACCACCCATGTTTTGGCGGTCTCCGGCCTGCATGTGGTGCTGGTGGCCTTTATACTGTTCCTGATCCTGAGGCTTTTCCGGGTTCCCCGGCGCTGGGCGGCCCTGGGGACCTGCGCCGGTTTGGTGTTTTACACCCTTTTGACCGGCTCCCCGCCTTCCATCGTCCGGGCCACCATCATGGCCGTGGCGGTGCTTTTGGGTGGACTGTTCGAGCGGCAGGGTAACGGCCTTAATATGCTGGGCCTGGCCGGGCTGTTGATCCTGTTCTTTTGGCCCCAATCGCTGTTTGACGTGGGTTTCCAGCTTTCCTTTGCCGCCACCGCCGGGATACTGGCCGTTACCCGGCCCATCCAGAACCAGCTGTTCAGAATAACGGAGAACGAAGTCCTGCGCGAATGGCTGTTGCTGCCTCTGGCAGTCTCCCTGGCCGCCCAGATCTTCACCGCCCCGTTCCTGGCCTACCATTTCCACAAGATACCTACCATATCGCTTTTGGCCAACCTGGTGGTGGTGCCAACCACCAACCTGCTTCTGGCCTTGGGGCTGTTGATGGCCATGCTGTATCCTTTGGGCAATTGGGTGGTCTGGCCGCTGGCCGCCTCGGCTTACGCCGCCAGCTGGATATCCCTGAGATCGGTGGAATTGTTTGACATGGTCAAATTCGGAGTTATAGTTTGGCCGAGGCCTGATTTAAGTCAAACTTTAATATATGCCATTGCTTTAATTATAATATTTAACATTAATAAAATAAAGAAGATACAGTTTGTAATTATTACATTATTACTTGCTGTTTTGAGTATTTATGCCTGGGGAAAGACCTTCGTAAGTGAGGATAAATTAAAAGTGACTTTTCTGGATGTGGGGCAGGGGGACGCTACTTTCATCCGGTTTCCCAACGGAAAGACCATGCTGATAGACGCCGGGCCCAGCCAGGAGAAGTTTGACTCCGGCCAGCGGACCATATACCCGTTCCTGAAGTATCAAGGCCTAAGCAACATTGATCTGGCCATCATCAGCCACGGTGATGCCGACCACGCCGGCGGGTTTTCCTATCTGCTGTCCCATGTCAAGATCAGGAAACTGCTGACCTCCGGCCACCAGTGCGACCAACCCCTGTACCTGGCAGCCATGGAGACTGCGCTGAAGACCAAGACCGACATAGACACCCTTTGGGGCTACGACACCTTGTCCGGCATCTCTCCCGCCCGGGGCTTTGTCTTCTGCCAAAAGGACTCCGCCGTCGTGGGCAACGAAGCTTCCATAGTATGCTTCATTCAATACGGGCAAAAGTCTTTCCTGTTCACCGGGGACATGGGCCCGCAGTTGGAGGATACCCTGTACGCCAAGGGCCTGCTGCCAAAGTGCACGGTGCTTAAGGTGCCGCACCACGGCTCGCACATCAACAACTCGCCGGGGGTGATCAAGGCAATAAGCCCGGAAATAGCAGTCATCCAGGTGGGCCAGAACAACCTGTTCGGGCACCCTTCGCCGGAGGTGGTGGAGGGATACCAGGCGGCCGGTTCCAAGATCTACCGGACGGACGAGCAGGGGGCGATAGAGATGGAGACGGACGGGAGCAGGCTGGAGGTCAGGACGATGGTGGAATGAGGCATATTTTTGTCATTTGGGTATGATATAATCCTTATTGTCAGCGATAGCCTAAAGACTATCGCTACAAGCCATCAAGACCGCTGGTGCGGCCTAACCATAGGCTTTGAAAAAGCCTTGATGATTAGTAGCGATACCGTTTACGATATCGCGGAATAAATAAAATTCGAAACATTACCAGACCAGCGATAGCCTAAAGACAAGCCATCAAGACCGCTGGTGCGGCCTAACCATAGGCTTTGAAAAAGCCTTGATGATTAGTAGCGATACCGTTTACGATATCGCTATATGAGAGTGCAATATGCCCAAAGTCTATTCCGAGTTGTATTACCACCTGACCTGGCACACCAAGGATAACAAACCATACATTGATGCCGAAGTTGAGCGTTTTCTGTTCTCTTGCGTCGGGCAAAAATGCAAACAGCAGGGTTATCGCTTGCTGGCGATCAACGGCATTGAAAATCATATTCACGTTTTGCTATTATTGCAACCGGCGCAGGCCGTTTGGGAAGCGGTAAACCTTCTTAAAGGCAGTTCTTCACATGACGTTAACAAGCATTTTGAAGGGAAGAAAACGCTGTATTGGCAGAATGGTTACGGTGTTTTTACCTTTAGAAAACAAGATTTACCGGCGTTAACAAAATATGTCAACGAACAAAAACAGCATCATAGCAATGGCACAACAGAAAAGGAGTTTGAAATGCCGGGAGGTTAGCGATAGCCTAAAATCTATCGCTACGATTCATCAAGACCGCTGGCGCGGCCTGGGATTAGGCTCCTTGGAGCCTTGATGATCAATAGCGATATCGTTTACGGTATCGCTATGACGAGATGGAGACGGATGGGGGCAGGCTGGATGTGAGGACTATGGTGGAGCAATAAGCAAATTTAGGAAATCTAAAAATTATTATAAAAAGGTAAATAACATGAAACGAATAATTTCCACTGTTTGTTTTTGTTTGTTTTTGATGAGTTGTATGCCATTTCTACACTCGAATACTTCACAAATCCGGTGAATATGGTGGACCCCACGGGGATGGTAGCCGCCTACAACAAAAATGAAGGAGAATAAGGTCATGTTAATAATATATTTATTTATATTGTTGTTTAATATAGATCTTGCCGCAGAACCAATGGATAGTTCTGCAGTTGGTCGTTTAAATTTATATCTAAAAGAATCTTTAAATTATTTTAATAAAGATACTACATTTCAAAATAGTGAACCCATAAAGATACCGCTTGATAATATGGAACAGGAGGAAATGTGGTTTAAAAAAATACAACAAATAGATTCAACAATATATATTGAGCCGGGGGAAGGATATCTATATACTTTGTCTTATCAAATTGATTCTGTAAAAATAATTAATGATTATGCATTAGGCTACGTAACGATAGATGCTATCGCAAATGAGTATATGTTAGATAATATTTATTTAAAAAGAAACAAAACAAAACAAAAATACATATTATTTAAAGTAAACGGTAAATGGCTTATAGGCGGGTCTTCCGGTGATATTATTTTATCACCAGAATCATATATCAAATGGGCTGATGAAATACTGAAAAACAATTATATAAAAGACTCTAAATCAAGATTGAATGTAAAGAATAATTTAAGAAGATTTAAAAGATATTTAAAAGAAAATAGGTAAAACTGTTAAAATATATTAGAAGCTTGTTCGATGCTACAATATTAAAATAGACAATAGATGGTATAACTTAAATTGCGATAGCCTAAAGACTATCGCTACGATCCATCAAGACCGCTGGCGCGGCCTGGGATTAGGCTCCTTGGAGCCTTGATGATCAATAGCGATATCGTTCACGGTATCGCTATGACGAGATGGAGACGGATGGGGGCAGGCTGGATGTGAGGACGATGGTGGAGCAATAAGCAAATTTAGAAAATCTAAAATTTTTTATAAAAAGGTAAAAAACATGAAACGAATAATTCCCACTGTTTGTTTTTCTTTGCTTTTGATGAGTTGTATGCCATTTCTACACTCGAATACTTCACATGACAATGAAAGGGCTATGAGCAAAGGAATGACCATAAGCGTTAAAAGCAAAATGGGTAATCTCAGCATTGAAGCTTTGGACGATTTAACCAGAAAATTATATTGGGATGGTAGAACCAAACAAGTAAAAATGGATTATAGAAACGAACGATGGTTTGGAAAATATGGTGCATACAGTCCCGGGGGCAGAAGTGATGTCCATGTGGTAATTGAAGAAGGTCAGCAGCATTTTTGTTCACAACAGGAAGCTGAAGAATGGCTTTTGTTTCAAGATCCTAAAATGAATTACATCTTTACAAAAGACGGGTTGGCGATAGGATGGTATAAAGAATATAATAAGAAAAAGGATGGTTTCCCAGATGTTTTACTTGTTGATATTGTACATATATATATATTAGACAAAAAGCCTACCGACTTATCCAATGCTCAGGATAGCTTATTTACTATAACTTATTCCAATGATTATGTAGATAATGTCAAAATTGGGCAAAATCGGCCAAGCGTGCCAAAAATTATTGGACAGAGGATGTATTCTGGTATGTCAATAGACATAATGGAGGAACGGGGAATTACTACGGAACAAGTAGAACGCTGTATTGCAAATGGCAATATTTTAAAAGAAGGCGCTATACTAAAATATCTTAAAAATGGAGGATATACGGAATATATACATACTAGCCGATGGGGAGATGTCGTGTGGGCAATAATTGATAAGGATAACAGGGTAGTGCTTGTTGGTGAATGATATAAATGTACATTCAACAGCAGTTTACAATTGTTGCTACAAATGGTGCAAGGTAATTTAAACCTTGCACCATTTTGTTTTATGGCGGAAAAATATTCCATTGACATAAATTTTATTTTCGGTTAAACTTACAGCTTGTTCTTGTCACGTCATCCTTACTCATTTTCAGTGTCTGAAATATTATTCTCTCTGTGTCTCTGTGCCTCTGTGGCTAATTAGAATTCAAATAATCGGAGATATATGAAACGCAAGGTCAAGTTCATCTTCGTCACCGGGGGAGTGGTCAGTTCACTGGGCAAGGGCATCGCCTCGGCTTCCTTGGGCTACCTGCTTAAGGCCCGGGGGCTTAAGGTCAACATCCAGAAGTTCGATCCGTACCTGAACGTGGATCCCGGCACCATGAGCCCGTTCCAGCACGGCGAGGTCTTCGTCACCGACGACGGGGCCGAGACCGACCTGGACCTGGGGCATTACGAGCGGTTCATAGACCGGCCGCTTAAGAAGGAGAACAACCTGACCGCCGGGCAGGTCTACGAGACGGTGATCACCAAGGAGCGCCGGGGAGATTACCTGGGCAAGACCGTCCAGGTGGTGCCCCATGTCACCAACGAGATCAAGGCCCGGCTGC
>Ga0315268_10003197_pt1 | contig 18144 bp, 15 predicted proteins | sample C1_top_MG_FD_204535 | JGI IMG/M metagenome (GOLD analysis project Ga0315268, IMG submission 204535) | Sediment microbial communities from Yellowstone Lake, YNP, Wyoming, USA - C1_top | ecosystem: Environmental > Aquatic > Freshwater > Lake > Sediment | place: USA: Wyoming | collected 2017-08-01
CGTTCGTTGATGCTGTAAATGGAACAAGGAATGTTGTGTCATCAGAGAACCAACCATCAAATGTATTCAATGCCTTTGTCGGAGGCGCCGGTAGAGTTACTGTTGCGTTGTAAGCGATGTCGGTTATTGGAGAGACCCCAGAACCTTCCTTGCTGTCAAAGGTGACGGTATAAGTATCAACTGTCCATTTGGCATAAACAGTGATGTTGGCTGTTACGTTTGTTGATGCTGTAAATGGAACGAGAAATGTCGTGTCATCAGAGAACCAACCATCAAATGTATTCAATGCCTTTGTCGGAGGCGCCGGTAAAGTTACTGTTGCGTTGTAAGCGATGTCGGTTATCGGAGAGACCCCAGAACCTTCCTTGCTGTCAAAGGTGACGGTATAAGTATCAGCCGTCCATTTGGCATAAACAGTGATGTTGGCTGTTACATTCGTTGATGCTGTAAATGGAACAAGGAATGTTGTGTCATCAGAGAACCAACCACCGAATGTATTCAATGCCTTTGTCGGAGGCGCCGGTAGTGTTACTGTTGCGTTGTAAGCGATGTCAGTTATCGGAGAGACCGCCGAACCTTCTTTGCTGTCAAAGGTAACGGTATAAGTATCGGCTATCCATTTGGCGTAGAGCGTAATGTTCTCAGCCGGCATGGTCGTGAAGGTGTAAGCCGCAGTGAGTTCAGTGTCGCTGTACCAGCCATCGAAGGTGTAGCCGGTTTGGGTCGGGGCAGTCGGAGCCGTCACCGTAGCGCCGAAGTTTTGGGTGATGGCGGTGACATCCGAGCCACCGTTGCTATTAAACGAAATCGTGTAGCTGGTGATGGCGAAGTTAGCTGTAACGGAAACATTCGCGAGAACATTGGTATCTGTTCTTGAATCAGTTAAGACACCATCACTCCAGTCTACAAAGTGATAGCCGATATCCGCCACTGCGGTTACTGCCGTTCCATCCGCGCCAGAAATTACGGTTTGTGATAAGTCGCCAGTGATTGAGCCATGATCTCCAGCCGTGTAGGTTAGGATGTATTCTTGCAAGTAGTTGACAGTGGCTGTGTGATTGCTGGCGGGCATGATGACGGTATTGGATGACGCGGTACTGCTGTTGTTGGATGTACCTGTCCAGCCACTGATCCGCCAACCCGTGGAGGGAGACGCTCCACTTAAACTGATGTTTTCATCTTCGACATATTTGCCTGTTCCACAATTAGTTGAGTGGGTAGGATTAGCTGTTGGATTACTGCCGTTTCCTGTGTGATCGATAGTTAGCGTACGGCAGGTGACGTTAGGTCCAACCACGAAATGGGACAGACTGGTTACTTGAACTGAGAAAGTATTGGCGTCTGTATCGCATCCTATTGGGTCAGTGCTACATGGACCGGCAATTACCACGCCATTTTTACTGAAATAGAGATTAGCTTCAGGATACGACGTTCCATCAACAATACCATCGTTATCTGCATCCAGCCATTCAAGCGTGATCGTGACGGGTTCTGCAAAGGCGGTTCCTTCGGGTCCAATTACCGCAGATGAAACAGAAGCAATGTTACCTTGATCTGAAGTCACCTGATAACCGCCTCCGCCTTCAGCGATAAAGAAATTGACATCCCCTGAAACCGCGTCAGGCGGAACATTCATACTGATCGTGTTGTCAGGGGTTGATATACTGCCTCCTGTTGTTCCAATGGAATTGGATACTGACGGGACGGCATGAACCCCATTCGTGACACTTTCTGAATAATTCTCATCCCCGGCATACGTGGCGGTAATCATTCTTGCCCCTTCCGTATTGAAGACGACATTGCAGCTACCAGCGCCGTTTACAAGTGTAATATCACAATCACCATCTGTCCCGGTAACATGCACGATACCAGTGGGCGCGGGCAATGGACCAATCGCGGTAACCGCAGCGTTGACCGCGACAGATTCTCCGATCCCGGATGGGTCAGGCGCATCGGATGTAATCTCAACCCGCGTAGGACCTACTTCCCAGTCATCCATCGTCGCGTTGTAACTGCCATCCTGCTGCCGGATCTCGCCATAAGAGCCGCGCTTGATATCGCAAAGAGGTTCGCCGGAAACGTCAACGTCCCATGTGCCAGCTAAACTTGTCGTTGTCGTCCGTTCACAAATATTGCGCTCAGTTGATACTGATAGAAATAGCAGGACTATTTCAGAGCCGGCATCCGCTGTTCCTGAAATTTTTTCTGTATAGGGGTCCACTTCTGTGACTTGGACACTTCCAACGATATGTTTTATGGTCGTTTTTCCATCGGTCACACTGACAAGTTGCCCGGGTTGGATATCGAAGTCTGGCCAGAAGATCTCGACGGGCTCATCAACAAGTATCGGGGCAGGGGGTGTGAAGCCGGGGGCGTCAATATCAAGACTCACGATCGCTCCCAGGGGCCACGAATACACAGAAACCCAATTGCTTTTTTGCGAGATTACCACGTCCCCAACCGATTGACATTGATTGCCCTGCCAGCCTAGCGCTTTCTCGTTCAAAAACGCGATTACAGTCGAGTTTGTGGAGGTTAACCCGCAACTCAGTTGCAAATTAGTAAGATTGACAAGCTGGGTAATGGAGGAAGGAATTTCACCCGATATATTGTTTTGACCCAACTCAAGATGTTCCAGAGCGATTAAATTTCCGATTGTATTTCGTAACCCACCTCTTAGCTGATTGTCGCCGAGATACAAATATCTGAGATTTATCAACATCCCTAATTCCAAAGGAATCCTTCCTGTCAACAGATTTCCCTCAAGATCTAGGCTGGTCAAACTGGACAAACCACCCAATTCAGGCGGAATGTTACCTGTTAACGGCCATTTCCAAGATGTAGAATATTCAACTGGGACAAGGCTCCCAGTTCAGGCGGAATGGGACCTGTCAGTTGATTATCCCCAAGATACAAGTCGGTTAACTGGGTCAAGTTTCCCAATCCAGGTGGAATGGAACCGCTCAGTTGATTGGCATACAATTGTAAGCTTGTCAATTGGAGTAAGTCAGCCAACCCCGATGGAATACTGCCAGTCAGTGAATTGTGATCAAGCAATAGAGTCACCAATTGAGTCAAGTCGCTCAATGCTGCCGGAATCTCGCCTGTCAACTGATTGGATGAAAGACGTAAATTTCTCAACTGGAGCAAACTGCCAAGTTCTGAAGGGATACTGCCATTTAAATGATTGTTGTAAAAATCAATATCCCTCAGATAGGTCAGATTATCTAACTCAGGCGGTATATTACCAGTTAAATTATTGGATGGGAGAGTTAAAGCAATTACATTTCCGTCTCCATTGCATGAAACCCCGTACCAACCGCAAGGCGTATCTGTTTGCAGCCAGTCTATGTTATTTGTCCAGTTTGTGCCGTCTGTATTGTTATATAAAGCTGCCAGCGCGTCACACTCCAATTCAGGGATTTGAGTCTGCGAAGCGCAAGTTGTAAAAGGCGCAAATAACGGCTTTGCGGAAACAGATTGATCAGGAATGGAGAAAATATTCCCCGTGATGAACAGGATCAACAATGCGTGCATGATCCATTGAAATGAAAATTTCGTCTTCATAGATTCCTCCATTGACTAGAAACAACAATGAAAGGGCAAAATCCAGCGCGCCTGCCCTCCGCGGCGCGACACCCCGAATGGATGCAATTTATTTTTTATCAGTATACTCGCGAATATGGTTTTTGACACAAATATTTTTGTAGAGCGGATAATGTTGAATAATCGTCCACTTACGAATTACGCAATACTCAGATTACTTTCACCACACTGCCTTGTTCTGTCTTCTCCACCTCTATCCGCGTTGGGAAGGCATCCTTGAGTTCATCCAAATGGGTGATGACAAGTATCTTTGCGAAATCTTTTTTCACCAGATTAATGGCTTCGATCAGGCGCTGACGTCCCTGCACATCCTGCGAGCCGAAGCCTTCGTCAATGACCAGCGTTTGCAGGCGCGCGCCTTTACGCTGCGCCAATACTTCTGAAAGCGCCAATCGGATGGCGAAGTTGATGCGGAACGCTTCGCCGCCGGAATACATTTCGTAATCGCGCACACCCGCCGAGTCGCTGATCTGAATGTCAAGCGTCTCTTTAAAATCGTCGCGCTTTTTATCTTTATATACTTCCTGCGTCACAAACCGCATTGACATTTGTCCGTCACTTAAACGATCCAGCAGATCATTGGCTTTGGATTCAATCTGCGGCAGAGATTGTTCGATCAGCAATGCCGGCACGCCGTCCTTGCCAAACGCGCGCTCCAGCGTTTTGTGATGCGCGATCTGCTTTTGAAATTCTTCGCGCTCTCCGCTGAGTTTTGCCTTGCGCGCGCGTTGCGTCTCCAGCACATCCACTTTTTGGCGCGCCGCGCCCATTTCAGCGCGGGCGTTATTTTCTTCTTCACGCAGACGATAAAGCTGCCGTTCCGCCTCATCCAAGTTTGGCGCGTGTGACTGAGCGTCCTTCAACGATTCAGCGGCTTGATTAAATGCCGATTCCTGTCCGACAATTTCCTCTTCCCTTTTTCTTTTTTCCTCGTTTAGATTCTTGATCTCATCTTCGATCTGCTTGCTCACCTCACGCGCGGATGCAAGCTCACGGAACGAATCTTCCGCTCTTCTCAGGCTGTTTTCTTTACTACGCGCTTCATCGTGCGCGGCTGTGTCATAGCCAAGTTTGGCAAGTTCCTTATCCAGCTTTGTTAATTGTTTCTGTTCATCAACCGCATATTTTTTATTTTCCAGCAGTTTGATCAATTCCGATAAACGCTTCCTGCCCATGGAATCCCATTCTTTGGATAGGTTCTGCAGAGTTTCGATCCGTTCGGTTAACTGGGAAATGGAATTCGAATATTTGATCCGCTCATTTTCAGCGCCCGCGAGTTCCGTAATTCGCAATCCATAATCTGTAATCTGTTTTGATATCTCCGCGCTTTTCGCTTGATTGGCGCGGTATAGGTCGCCTTTTGATCCGCCTTCCTCTTCCAATTGCTTAAGCGTGGACTTGCGATGCTCCTTGCTTAAGGCTTGTCCGCATAATGGACAAGCCGCGCCTTCGGCGGCTTTGAGCGTTTCAATGCGTTCCTTCAATTGATTCATGTCCACTTTGAGCGCGTCGTTTTCCGCTTTCATCTCGGCTTGTTTTTCGCGTGACGCATTTCTTTGCTCTTCCAATTCGAGACGTTCTTTTATCCGCGCTTCGGTTTCGCTTAGAAGTTTTTTTGTTTTATCAATATCTATTTTCAAACCGTCAACCGTTGACTGTCGCTCGCCGATTGTCTCTTCCTCGACTTGCAGGTTACGCTTCTCTTCTTCCAGCCGCGCTTTCTCCGCCGCGATCTGTTCAAGCAGAGGCGCGCGTTCCTTTTGATGTTCGTGGAATTGCGCCGCGACTTTTTCCCAGCCTTCCAATTCCTTGCGGGATTTTTGCAAGGCTTTGTATTCAGACTCAATTTCCGCGGCGCGTCCCACCAGATCGGCATAAGCGGCGCGTTCGGCTTCTTTCGCGGCGAGACGGGCTTGAAGTCCAGAAAGAAGCGAGCGTGTGCGTTCCAGTGAATCCGAAAGCGTATCCGCCAGTTTCTTTTGTTCTTCCAATGAAGCCGCGTTCCTTTTGATTAAATCCAAAGTGGATTCTTGTGCGGCGCGCGTGACGCTCAACTGCTTGAGCGTTTTCTCCAACTCGGTAAGCCGCGTCTTGCGCGCATCTTCTTCCGAAAGCTCCGCGTCTATTTCTGCCACGCGGCCCTCAATTTCATTCACATCGCGTTCGATCAATTTGCGGCGTTCGGATGCGCGTATTTTATATTGCTCCCATACTTCAAGCCCCAGAATATTACTTAACATATCTTTGCGTTTGCTGGCGCTTTGCTGCGTGAATTGATCGGCATTGCCTTGTAAAAAAAAGGACGCGTTGACGAAAGTCTCGTAATCCAGCCGCAAAGTTTGCTCGATGCGCGTTTGCGTCTCACGTGTGGATTTTTCGGTCAACGGTTTCCAACTCAGACTATTGACCATAGACCGTTGACCGTTTTCTTTTATCTGTGGTCTATCGTTTGCAACTTGAAATTCAAGCGTTGTACTTTTGCCTCTTTGCAGGGCGCGCAGGACGCGAAAAATATTTCCTTCATATTGAAACGTCAAAGCAACTTCCGCAGTTTTTGATTGCAGGTTGATGATCGCTTCATTTTGAGATGCGCGCGCCTTGCCGAAAAGCGACCATGTAAAAGCATCCAGCAGGGACGATTTGCCCGCGCCATTTTGACCCGAAATACATGCCAGTTCGAACGCGCTGAAATCGAGATCAACTGTCTCGTGATAGGAAAGAAAACCTGTGATACGAAGATGAAGTGGAATCATTTGAATGGATTATAATCGAACCATCATGCTGGATTCCACTGATTCGCGCTATCGCCTGCGCACGACTCTTATCCTTATCATTTTGTTCACCATTCCCTGTTATTGTTTTGGGGGATTTGCGATTTTACTTGCGCCGCCCGCCGCTGTCGGCACACAGACTGTTACTGTCACAAACACTGTGACGATGACTGGTACGCCTCAAACCCCAACAGGAAGCCTGACTCCGGTTATTGTGACTGGAACCATCATCCCGACATATACCCAAACCCTCACGCCCACGATGACCAGCTCACCGACAATGTCCTTAACTCCATTTCAACCGTCAACATTAACTCCCACGCTTACTTTTACGCCAACCAATACGGCTACATTCACGCCAACCGCATCATCTACAATTACAACAACGCCAACTTTTACAGAGACTCCATCTCTCACGCCTTCATCCACGCCTGTAACTCCATCCCCAACATTGACATTAACATTGACTCCGCTCACGCCGTCTCCCACAGCTTTTGGCGCCCAATCTTCATCCCCATAATCTTATGACAGACATCCTCCCTTTCCTGAAATCGCTTATATCGGTTTCAGGCATTTCCGCCTACGAGACCCCGGTTGCGAATCTAATTGAAGCAAAGTGGAAGCCGCTCGTGGATGAAACCAGCCGAAGCAGGCTCGGTTCTTTGCATGGACTGAAACGCGGCTCCGGTAAATCTCCGCGTTCTTCGGTGTTGATCGCCACTCACATGGACGCCATCGGTTTGATGGTGACTCAAATTACAGACGGCTTTCTACACATTACCGAAATTGGCGGTATTGATCCGCGCGTACTGCCCGGTACGCCGGTTGTTGTCCATGCCAGCGGCGGAGATTTACCCGCAGTCATCGTCATGCCGCCCGCGAATTTACTGCCTGATGGCGAAGGTAAAAAAACGATCGCGCTTAAATATTTACTCGTGGATACAGGTTTATCGGCGCGCGAAGTTTCGAAGCGAGTGGCTATTGGCGACCTCGTCGCTTTTAATACCGAACCAGTTGAAATGTCCGGTGAGAACGTGAGCGGACATACTCTCGATAATCGCGCATCTGTCGCCGCGCTGACCATCTGCCTTGAAGAATTACAATTCAAGTCGCATCTCTGGGATGTGTGGGCTGTGGCTACCACGCAAGAGGAAGTTACATTGGGCGGCGCGAAGACTTCTGCATTTCAGATCAAACCGAGCATTGCCATTGCCGTGGATGTGACGTTTGGCAGATCGCCCGGCGTGAATGATTGGGAATCGTTTCCGCTTGGCAAGGGACCGACGCTTGGCATTGGCGCGAACATGCATCCATTCCTGCATAAGCGTTTCGCTGAACTGGCTGAAAAATTGGAAATCCCATTTGCGGTTGAAGCGATGCCAGCGTCATCAAGCACGGATGCAGAAACTTTGCAACTCGCGGCGGATGGAATCCCGACGATGGTATTGAGTATTCCCCTGCGTTATATGCACACGCCGGTTGAGATGGTGGCGCTAAAAGATATTCAACGCGCCGGTCGTTTGCTGGCGGAATTCGCGGCTTCATTGCAAGCCGATTTTTTTGAGAAGATCGTTTGGGATGTATCATGATTTCAATTGGCGCTCAGCAATTCAAACTACTTGAAAAACTTTGCAACGCGCTCGCCGTTTCTGGCGATGAAAGCGAAGTGCGTAAGATCGTGCTGGAAGAAGTAAAACCTTTTGCCGACGAAGTAAAGGTTGACGCTCTCGGCAGTGTACTGGTCACAAAAAAAGGCTCAGGCAAAAATCGTCTGCGTGTGATGCTTGACGCGCACATGGATGAAGTCGGTTTTATGATTATCTCGGATGACGGCAATGGTTTTTATCGCTTTGAAATTATCGGCAGTATTGACGTGCGTCATCTGGCGGGCAAACAAGTCATCGTCGGCAAGGATCATTTGCCCGGCGTGATCGGCACACCGCCGATCCATCTTGTGCATGATACTTCGGGAAAAATTGAACTTAGCTCCTTAAGTATTGATTTGGGTTCAAGCGGCAAGGCAAAGGTGGGCGAGTACGCGACCTTCGCCACCAAATTCAAACGCGTCGGCGCGTCCATTTTTTCCAAAGCGATAGACGACCGCATCGGCATCGCGATATTGATCGAACTTCTTAAACATGCTCCGTCAAATATTGACCTGTGTCTGGCGTTTTCTGTGCAGGAGGAAATCGGTCTGCGCGGCGCAAAAGTGGCGGCGCATTATTTCAATCCCGATCTCGCCATTGCAGTTGACTCGACTCCGGCGCGCGATCTTCCTTCGCAAAACGATGAAGAGAATGTTTCATATAATACAAAACTCGGATTGGGTCCCGCGATCTATATCGCCAACTCATCCACAATAGACGATCCGCGTCTCGTGCGTTTTCTTGAAGAGACCGCCGTCAAGGAAAAAATTCCGTATCAATTTCGCCAGCCGGGCGGCGGCGGTACAGACGCGGGCTCCATTCAACGAGCGCGCGCGGGTGTGCCGGTTGTCTCGGTCTCGGTACCGCATCGTTACACCCATTCGCCAATCAGCATCGCGCGCGTGGATGATTGGAAGAACACATTTAATCTTTTACATTCCGCGTTGAAGCGCATAACGCCGGCGGCGCTTCGTTAGTTATGAATGGATTGATCGCCTTGCTTGGTTCCGGTGAATATCTTCCAGTGATGGATGATGTGGATCGTTACCTGCTCGCCAACTGCGGATCAAAAAACGAAAAGCCGCGCGTGGTCTGCCTGCCAACTGCGGCGGGACAGGAAGGAGACGCCAGCGTCAGCCGCTGGTCTAAAATGGGATTTGATCACTTCCAACGCCTCGGCGCGGACGTTCAAGCTGTTCCCGTTATAGATGCCGAATCAGCGAACGATCCTCGCTGGGAGTCCGCGCTGGAGAATGCAGACTTGATCTATTTTTCCGGCGGTAACCCTGCTTATTTGTATAAAACCATGAATGAGAGTCGCGTGTGGGCGGCGGCGCAAAAAGCATGGACGCGCGGCGCGGCATACGCGGGATGTTCCGCGGGCGCGATGATTCTGAGTCAACAAATGCCCGGCTTTCGTACGCCCGGTCAACAATCTCAAAATGCCTTTGGAATTTTGTCCGTCAAATTTACCATTCCGCATTTTGACGCCATCCCCGGAATACGAATACCGTTGATCTTTGCCTTGCGCCGCGCTTTGAAAGACGGCGAGATTATCCTCGGCATTGACGAGAACACCGCATTAATCGGTAAACTTAATGCCAAGTGGAAAGTAATGGGCGCGAGCAAAGTACATCTCTTCACACGCGCTGGCGAACAAGTCTATAAAGACGGTGAGACGTTGTTGTTGCCTGCATGATATTTCGTCATTGCGAGCGCACTTCGCGAAGCAATCTCCCACATTGACATGGAGATTGCTTCGGGTCTCGATATGAGTGAGAAGAACACTCGCTCTACTCGACCCTCGCAACGACATGATTTTTATTCAATCAAGGATTCTATGATGAAAAAACTTTTGCAAACCCTGACAGAAACCTACGGACCATCCGGTTATGAAGGCGCGGTGCGCGACGTCATAAAAAAAATCATCAAACCCTACACGGATGAAATCCGCGTGGACGCGTTGGGGAATTTAATCGCGCGTAAAGGCAAGCTCGGCAAAGGCGGACAAAGAATCATGCTTGCCGCGCACATGGACGAAATTGGTTTGATGGTCAGTCATGTTGATGAAAATGGTTTCGCGCGCTTCACACCGCTTGGTTCGCCGTTTGGCAGATACATGCTTGGGAGCCGAGTCCGTTTTATGAACGGTGTGCAGGGCGTGATCGGATATGACCGCCTGGAAAAAGTCCATGAAATGCCGCCATTAAATAAAATATATATTGATGTCGGCGCAGTTGGCAAAAAAGATTGTCCGATAAAAATTGGAGATGTAGCCGCGTTCGAACGTCCATTTTTGGATATGGGGAAACGCGTGGTCGCGAAGTCGCTGGATGACCGCGTTGGCGTGGCGGCGCTCATAGAAACGATGCGCAGGCTGAAGTCCAGCCCGAACGAGATGGTTTTTGTCTTCACTACGCAGGAGGAATTTACATCCCACGGCGCGTTAGTCGCCGCGTATGGCATTGATCCAGACCTGGGCATCGCGGTGGATGTAACACCGACAGGCGATACTCCGCATATAAAAGATTCTGATGTGGCTTTGGGGAAAGGCGCGGCGATCAAGGTGAAAGATCAGGCTATGCTGTCTGACCCGCGCGTTGTGGCGTGGATGAGGAAGACTGCCATAAAAGCAAAGATCAAACATCAAACCGAGGTGCTTCTTACCGGCACGACCGACGCTTATAAGATGCAGACCGCGCGCGCTGGCGTGCCGGTGGGATGTATTTCCATCCCTGTGCGTTATGTCCATTCGCCGTCTGAGATGGTGGATTTGGATGATGTTGAAAATTGTATTCGTTTGCTGACGGCGTTATTGCAAGCGCCGATAATTTTGTAATATGCACATGTTATGATGAGCGAGACCCTTCGTTCGCAAAATACGCTCACTCAGGGTAATTACAACGGCTCCCATGCGGGAGCCGTTGTAATTATTTTTTCTTCGTATCTTTTATTTCTTCTTCTTTCTTTGACATGATTACCATAATCATGGCAAGACCGGCGCCGATGGCAAACATGCCCATCGAACCCGGGCTGGAGAAATTGGTCAAGCCGACGAGCAGACCAAAGAATCCAAGCGCCAGAGCAATCTGTACCTGCCAGACAGCCTGTTTATAAGAGTCAAGCGTAAAGCGCCCAATGGCAAAACCGAGGATAAGGAATCCCAATGCCCTGAGAACGTAACCAATGATCGAGAGTATGTCCATAAAATTATTCATTTGAAATCTCCTTTTTAATTTATATCCATGCCCACATCATCCAGAAGATGACCATGAACACGCCAATCACAAATCTTGCCGCAAAGGACCAGCCCCAGCCAGTCATCCACGCGCGCGTGGATGCAAAGGCAATCTTCCGGTCTTTAAGGCGATAAAGCTCCGCTAGAAATAATCCCGCGGGTGAAGCGATAATGCCGACAATGGGAGTGAAAAATAAACTGGCAATCAATCCGGCGAGAAAGCCGATGACGATGGAAATCCAGGGAACTTCTTTTTCGCGCACATGACGGGCGATGATGATGTTATCTATTATATTGCCAACGATCATCAGAATGGTAATCAGCGCGAACAGGATCCAATCCCATACCGTCATTGCGTCCGCCATCTGTTGCAAAACGGCATAGACCAGTGTGGCGATCCACATTACCGTCAGACCGGGGAAAACTGGAATCACCAATCCCGCCAATCCGGCTAATAAAAAGAACAGCGTCAGGCTTTGAAGAACGACGTCCAACCAAAATTGCAAGGGGAACGAGGACAAGATTCACTCCTTATAAAATTGTTGCGAAGGAATTATACCCTTCGCAACAATTTTTACTGCGCTTTCATTTCATCAATTAAACTTTTATCACATCAATTCCGCCCATCCACGGACGTAAGACTTCCGGCACGATGATCGAACCATCAGCTTGCTGATAGTTTTCCATCACGGCGATAAGCGTGCGCGGCAAGCCAAGCCCCGATCCGTTTAACGTGTGCAGGAATTTTGCCTTGCCGCCATCTGTGGGACGATATTTTATATTCGCGCGCCGCGCCTGAAAATCGGTCACATTTGAAATGGATGAAACTTCCAACCATTCGTCACAACCGGGCGCCCATAGTTCGAGGTCGTAGGTCATTGCCGCGCCGAAGCCGAGATCGCCGGTGCAGAGCATCTTGACGCGATAAGGAATATTTAATTCGGCGCAAGTCTGTTCTCCGTCCGCCAGCATTTTTAGATGCAGGGCTTCCGACTCTTCCGGTTTGCAATAGATGTACATTTCAACTTTATCGAATTGATGTCCGCGTTTGATACCGCGTACGTCGCGTCCCGCGCTCATTTTTTCGCGGCGGAAGCAGGGCGTATAAGCGGTGTAAAGTTTCGGCAGCGCGGCTTCTTCGATGATTTCGTCCATGTGCAAGCCAGTCAACGGGACTTCAGCCGTTGGCACGAAGTAATAATCTTCTTCGTGATCTTTGTAGAGATTATCCGCGAACTTGGGCAATTGTCCCGCGCCGTAAACTGTGGCGGTCTTGACCATGAACGGCAAATATTCCTCCTGATAACCCTGCCCGCTCCGCGTATGCAAGTCAAGCATCCACGCGATCAGCGCGCGTTGTAAGCGCGCGCCTGCGCGTTGTAAAATGTAGAAGCGTGAACCGGTCAACTTGGAGCCGCGCTCAAAGTCAATGATGCCGAGCGCGGGACCGAGGTCCCAATGAGGCTGAGGCTTGAAGTCAAATTTACGCGGTTCGCCAACCGTTTTGATGACCACATTTTCGCTGTCATCTTTTCCGTAAGGAACGCGCGCGTCGGGAATATTCGGCAAAGCGGACGCGAGCGCGTTGAGTTCGGTCTCGACTTCGGTCACCTCTTTATCCAACGCGCCGATCTTATCGCCGACTTCGCGCATGGCAACGATCTTTTGCTCGCGTTCTGCCGCGTCTTTTATCTTTGAAATTTCCTTTGAGACGGCGTTGCGTTCAGCTTTTAGTTTTTCAACTTCGCTGAGCAGGGCGCGGCGTTTCTCATCCAATTGCAGGATGGAATCAACCGAGTCAGATTCCATTTGGCGGTCTTTCAATGCCTTGCGGATAATATCTGGCTTTTCACGAATAAGATTAATGTCTAACATGTAGCGCCTCCGTATGTGTTGGACGGTATATGCTATCGTCCAATTAATAGAATACGCCCCCGGTCCGTTTGCAGGACGAGGGGGCGTCTCGTGGTGCCACCTGCTTTTGCGTGGCGCAAGAATTATCTTGAGTCATGCCTTGGTTTGCACTGTAACGGGCGCAACCCGTCTCTCTTACAATAGATCGAAAAAAATCCGATTTATTCCTGCGAGAGATTCAGCCTCTACACAAGGCAATGAAGGGGATTTCGCTGTCTGGCTGACCGCCTCGCACAAACCGGCGGTTCTCTGAACAGTTACACAGGTACTTGTCTTCACGAATCTTATTGAGCGTGATTATACACGCGCGTAGATGGATGTCAAGAAATTAAGGTCTGTCATCGTTACCGGTAAAGTATTCCACGGTTGCCTGACCTTCTTGATTGACTCCAGCGCGCTTGAATACTTTCCCAAATGTCATGAATATTATTTTTATATCCAGCCAAAAGGACCAGTGATCTACATACCAAACATCCAGCTTGAAGCGCGTGTTCCAGTCTGCGGCATTTCTTCCATTGACTTGCGCCCAGCCAGTCAAGCCGGGGACAACGTCATGGCGGCGGGCTTGTTCGGGAGAATAAAGCGGAAGGTATTGCATAAGCAATGGACGCGGTCCGACAAAGCTCATTTCGCCGCGCAGGATGTTGTAGAGTTCAGGTAATTCGTCGAGAGAGAGTGAACGCAGGAAACGCCCAAATGGAGTCAAACGCTCGGAATCTGGTAACAGGTTTCCGTCTGGGTTGATGCGGTTCGTCATCGTGCGGAATTTATAGATAAAGAATGGACATCCTTTGTAGCCGGGTCTTTGCTGGCGAAAGAGGATGGGAGTCCCAAAAAAGACGCGGACAAGAATCGCCGTCAATAAAATAACAGGCGAAAGGATGATGAGTCCACTAAGCGCGGCGATAATGTCAAAGAGACGTTTGCTGAAAGGCATGGAAAGATTTTACCATTCAGGATGTTATAAAACGGAATAAGTTTTGTGGTATATTTTGTTTAGGAGTAACGACCATGAATGAACGAATTTTGATCATAGAAGACGATCAGGCAATTTTGAAGTTGTTGCAACGCGGTCTGGCTTTTGAAGCCTATACCGTTGACACTGCCACGGATGGACGCACCGGTTTAATTTTGGCGCGCGACCATACGCCCGACCTGGTGATTTTAGATTGGATGCTGCCCGGCATGGATGGACTGGAAGTTTGCCATCGTATGCGAATGGGTGGTTCGATTCCAATTTTGATGCTGACCGCCAAAGATACGGTGCAGGATCGTATTCAAGGATTGGACGCCGGCGCGGATGATTATATGGTCAAGCCGTTTAATCTGGATGAATTGCTGGCGCGCGTACGCGCGCTTTTGCGGCGCACACAACCGGAACGCGTACCGCAACTTAAATTTGCGGACCTCGTTTTGGATACCGGTTCGCGCCAGGCATCGCGCGGCAACCGTGTCGTTTCGTTAACCGCAAAAGAATATGAATTGCTTGAATTATTCCTGCGTCATCCCAAACATGTGTTGACGCGTGAAGTGATCTTTGACCGCGTGTGGGGTTACGATTTTGGCGGCGAGAGCAATGTGCTGGAAGTGTATATCCGTTATCTGCGCCAGAAGTTGGAAGGCGATGGAGAGATACGCCTTATCCATACCGTGCGCGGCGTCGGATATGTGATGAGGGAAACTCCGTAATCGTTATGTCACTGGTAGAGTCTCCGCTGGTCGAGTAGGCGGCGGATTTCGGTACGCAAAGAACGCTACTCAACCACCGCCGCCGTATCGAGACCAAGGTGGGTACCAGTGACCATGGAATACCATGTCGCTTCGCCTGCGCCTTACTTTGTTATATTCGATGCTGATGGGGGGAATTTTGCTTGTCTCAGGCGTGGCGGTATTTTTCATCATTAATTACATCATGTTAAATCAAATGGACAATATGCTGGCGGGCGTTGTCCGTGATATTGTAAAAGTCACGCAAGTGGACTCGGTGGGTAATATTAATGTGATGAGCCTGCCGCGCCTGGATATGAACTCCAACGCGTATATTCAATTGTGGGGGCGCGACGGTCAGTTGAAGACCACCTCGCCAACAGTCAGCTTGCTAACCAAATCGCTGGACGCAGCGGGTCTTCAAGCAGTCCAACCGATATATCGCGATTCAACCATCCAGGGCGTGCATCTGCGTGTGTTGAGCGTACCGTTGATATTTGGGAATCGGATCATCGGCATTTTGCAAGTGGCAACCGGCATGGCGGTAATTGATAACACGCGCAGAGATTTACTTTCCATCATGATGGCAGTGGCGGCAATATCGGCTTTGCTTGCAGGCATTGGCTCATGGCTTGTTTTAGGACAGGCTTTTTCTCCGCTTGAAGCAATCACAGATACAGTTGAACAAATCAACCGCGCGGACGATCTCTCGCGGCGTATTCCTTATCGCGGCACGGTCAACGACGAAGTCGGCAGTTTGATCGAGACTTTTAATCAAACGCTTGAGCGGCTTGAATCGCTTTTTACATCACAGCAAAGATTTATCGCGGATGTAAGTCATGAACTTCGCACGCCGTTGACTGTCATCAAAGGCAATGTGGATTTAATGCGCCGCATGAAACAACTCGATGCCGAGTCGCTTACAAGCATTGATCAGGAAGCGGGACGACTGACGCGGCTGGTGGGCGGTCTGCTTTTATTTGCTCAGGCAGAATCAGGCAAGCTGGCTCTTTCGATGAAGCCGGTGGAGCTTGACAATTTGCTGACCGAAGTTTTTCAGGAAATGCGAGTGCTGGCAGGCGGCAAGGTGCAGATCAAGATGACGGAGATTGATCAGATTCTGGTCAATGGAGATCGCGACCGCTTGAAACAAGTTTTGCTTAATCTAATTGCGAATGCAATTCAATATACGCCGCAAGGCGGAGAAGTATTCCTGAGTCTGGCGAAAGTTGGAGAACAGACTCGCATCATCGTTCGGGACACCGGACCTGGCATTCCATCCGAGGACCTGCCTCACATCTTTGACCGTTTTTATCGCGCCGAGAAATCGCGTACGCGCGGCAAGGCAACCGGCTTTGGGCTGGGATTATCCATCGCGCATTGGATTGTGGAACATCACGGGGGACAAATTACAGTCGAATCAAAAGAAGGCAAAGGGACAACGTTCGCGATTTGGCTGCCGTTATTGACTGAAGACGGTAAACGAGTTTAAGGTAACCCGAGTCTTTCGCTGGCTTGCTTGCATAAACTGACTCCATATTTTTTATACCATTCATCAAGCATGGAACTTGAAGACGCGCCTTGCCGCGCGTCTTCATAAATCGGCGCGCCGTAGTAGACGTAGCGTTTCGTTTCGGCAGACCAGGTCAATTCAGCGCGAGAGATGACTCCGATGCCGCCGTTGTAGCCAGCCAGCGCGAGACGCGCGTCTCCGTTCGCGGCTGTGAGCGATTTCGCCAGATATGCCAATCCGCGCGCGGCGTTGGTATCTGGATCATACGGATTATCGGCGGCGTAAAAATGAAACGGCATGACCTGGAATAATCCCATGGCGCCGGCGCGTGAACGCGCGCGCGGATCTCCGCAAGATTCGATCTGCATGATAACGGCAATCAGGTTCGGGTCCAGGGAAGATGCGGATGACCATTCGATAATGGAACCAGCCCAATGCTGAATCTCAGGTTTGAAAAACGGAGCGAGTCTCGATGTTGGATTCACAGAGATAGCTTGCGCGGGAACTTGCAAAGCAAATGAAGATAATATGAGGCTGATGAAGATCACGACAAGCGGCGGAAGTAGAAATGAAAAACAGCCGCTGGATTCGTCAATTTCATCCGCGGCTGTTTGCCAATTATTATTTTGTGTAGCGCGGGGCATACGTTTATTCTCATTTCTGGGTCAAGGGACCCGGCGCCTTAAGGTTTAATTTTTTAATTACGTTCGCTGTTTTCGTATGGACGCGCTCCATACGAAATGGGATGATAGGTGGGTTCCGGCGGCGTGAAGGAAGTTTGCGTGGCGGCGGTGGTTGGCTTGGGCGCGGGACGATAAGTATTTGTGTTGTTATAAGAGGACGCGGGTCGTTGCAAACTGGAAGCCGGACGCAGAACCGGTTGGTTGATGGGTTGATTCACTGCCGGGCGCGGACGCTGTGCCTGAGTCTGTTCCGTAGAAGGACGCGGCGAGTACGCGTTCGCCGGGGCAGTAGTGAAAAGACGATCTCCAGCCAGAGAAAAGGTGCCGATCAACAGCACGCGGATCAACCAGACCATGGTCGCCACGAAGATAGGCACAACTTTGATCATGGTGGCGTTGCTGATGATGGCTCCGGTTGTGGCGCTGGAATGATTGACAATGGCGACAGAAACGCCCCACCAAGTCAGCGTGGCGTTGAATGCCGCGGCTAACAACCACGCGCCGAATAAGTAATAAACTTCGGCAGGCTCGTCACGACCTTGTTCTGGCGTGAAGATGCGGGCGATTCCGGCAAAGTCAATGCCGCAGAAGGCGATGGCGAGGATGGTTGCCCAACTCATACCGCCAGATGCAAGATCGCCAAGCACATCTCGGAGCGCGAACTGCGTGGTGCTAAAGTTAAAGATTTCAAAAGCCAGCAGGGCGCTGATGATAATCAGTCCCCAAGCCGCGCCGCGGTTGAATTCGCGGTTGTGGGTCAAACTGTACCAGAGCGTTTTCAAACCATCCCCTGGATTGCGACGGTAAGTAGTCATCGTGAACCTCCTTTTATAGGATACGATGACTGCATTTTAGAACACGTGTTCTATTTTGTCAAGAGGTGAGTTTTTGGGTGATTGTTCAAAAGTTGGTAAAGAGGTGGTTTAATGGGATTTGCGGAGCGACCTGCCAGCCACTCCGCAAATAAAACAAGAAACGGACGAGCAAATTATATGCGTTTGAAACTGATTTTGCCAGTGGTCGAAGCGGGGAAATATAATCTGCCAGAAGAATGCCCATATGGTTG
>Ga0315268_10003198_pt1 | contig 18136 bp, 21 predicted proteins | sample C1_top_MG_FD_204535 | JGI IMG/M metagenome (GOLD analysis project Ga0315268, IMG submission 204535) | Sediment microbial communities from Yellowstone Lake, YNP, Wyoming, USA - C1_top | ecosystem: Environmental > Aquatic > Freshwater > Lake > Sediment | place: USA: Wyoming | collected 2017-08-01
TCGCCCCGCACCGATTACTCGATACCGCGCTCGATTGGCTACCTGCTGAACGGGTAATTAACAGGATGAACACCTCTCAGTTCACAAGATCAGCCAGACTTGGCCTGGCGCACCAAAGGCGCAAAGGAAACGCAAAGGAAAACAAGAACGAACTGGTAGTTTGGTTCGTGCCCGCGTTACGCGAGTCGAAATTAGAGAATATAGGAGGGCTGGTTCCGGTAAATTCGTGTGATCCTGTAGAGCTGCCCAAACGGATTAAACACAAGCGCCCATCAAGATTCACACCCCCATTCATGATTTTCTCTGCGTTTCCTTTGCGCCTTTGCGTCTTTGCGGTGAACGGTTGCTGGTCTTGTCAGGTTTTGAAGCGAGCGGCGACGGCGGCGCTTTCGCGCACGAGCAGGAACTGATCCGAGGTCACGGCGACGAATTGCGCGCCGTGCTCGATCCAGCGTTTCGCATCGGCTTCCGCGAAAGCCAGAATGCCCGGCGCCTTGCCGGCTTTCTTGATGCGGGTCAGCGCATCGGCCATCGCGGCCTGTACTTCCGGATGCCCCGGATTGCCGAGATGCCCGAAATCGGCCGCAAGATCCTGCGGACCGATGAAAATGCCGTCGATGCCGTCGATCGCCGCCATTTTCTCGATTTCGGCGAGCGCCGCGCGCGTCTCGACTTGCACCATCAGGCAGATTTCGTCATTGGCATGGGCGAAATAGTCCTTGACCCGGCCGAAGCGGTTGGCGCGCGAGTTTGCCGATACGCCACGCACGCCTTTGGGAGGGTAGCGTACGGCCGCCACGGCACGCTTGGCCTCTTCGGCGTTCTGCACGTAAGGCAACAGCAACGACTGTACGCCGAGATCGAGCAGGCGCTTGATGAGCACGGTGTCGTTCCAGTAGGCGCGCACGAGCGCGCTGACCGGATAGGCGGCGATCGCGTGCAACTGGTGATGCACGTTCTGCAGGTCGGACGGGGCATGTTCGGTGTCCACCAGCACCCAGTCGAAGCCGGCCGAAGCGCAGATTTCCGCCGACACATGGCTCGCCAGGCTCAGCCAGCAACCGGTTTGCGTGCGCCCTGTGCGCAGCGCGCGCTTGAGTTGATTGAGATGCATGTCCACTTTCTTCTCCCGATTATTATTCTGTCGACGCGCGATTGTACCTGCTCTTTGACAGCGCTCGTCGCGCGGCCGACAATGCGCGCTCGCGGAGATCCCGAATGAAACCACTGCAATTCGAAGGCGTGTTTCCGATCCTGGCCACGCCGTTCGACGACAACGAAAATCTCGACCTGGAATCATTCGATCGGCTGGTGCGCTTTATCGGCGGGCTGGGTGTCGATGGCATCACCATACTTGGCGTTCTCGGCGAGGCCAATCGCCTGCTCGACGGCGAGCGCGAAACCCTGATCCGCACCGCCGTGGCGGCTGCCGGATCGATGCCGGTCATTGTCGGCGCCAGCCACAGCGGCACGCGCGCCGCCCGGGACCTCTCGCAAATGGCGGAGCAACTTGGCGCGAAGGCCGTCATGGTCACGCCGCATGCCGAAGCCGTGCCGAACGACGATCGCATCGTCGAATACTACAAGACCATCGCCGAAGGCGTGAAAATACCGATCGTGGCGCAGGACCATCCGGCTTCGACCCAGGTGCATATGACTGCGGCACTGTTGTTGCGGCTCATCCGCGAGGTGCCGCGGGTCGCGAGCATCAAGGAAGAAGCCGTGCCCACCGCGCCGAAGATCCGGGCTCTCGCAGTCGGCATGAAGGAGCGCAAGGTGCCGGTGCTCACCGGCTTGGGGGCGTTATACGGATTGTTCGACCTCGAGGCGGGATCCAGCGGATTCAACACCGGCTTTGCATTCCCCGAAGCGTTGACGGCAATGGTGCGCGCGGCGCGCGGTGGCGACTGGAATAAGGCACGCGATCTCTACGCGCGCTTCCTGCCGCTGATCGTCTTCGAACAGCAGCCGGGCGTGGCGGTGCGCAAGGAAATCCTCAGGCTGCGCGGCGCCATCGGCTCCGGCAAGGTTCGCCATCCCGGCGCCGCATTGCAACCCGCCACCGCCAGCCAACTGCGCAATCTGCTCGACGCGCTGTTTCCCGGACAGGATCTGTCGCGCCCGGTCATCGTCTAAGGGGTCTCTGAACAGGTGTCTTCCCCGCGAAAGCGGGGAACCAGTTTTCTTTACAAAACATTGATTCCCGCTTTCGCGGGAATGACAAATCAGGACAGGCTCCTAGGGCGCCGAACTCTCGAAGACCCTGTCGTTCGAATCGGTCACGCTGGCGTGCAGCGCGCCGACTTTGCCCGGTCGCAGCGTGAAGCGGAAGGCGGGATTTTCGCTGATCGAGAAGTCCACGTCCGCGGAAAACACCAGCTCATCGCCGCGCGTCACCCGCACATTGCGCACGTAGTAAGGCGGATCATACAAACGCGTCAACTGGTCCATCGCCAGGCCGGAGCTGTTCGGATGGCGGATCATGAGTTGCACCGATACCGGCGCCGATGGGTCGGCCGGCGGATCGATGCGCCACCTCATCTGCCCCATCCCGGCCACACGCTCGGCCAGAGACTTGCCGGCAGGCGCCGAGCAACCGCCCGCGGCCTTGATAAAACGTTGCACGCCCAGCAGCGATCCGTCGGCGCGCTGCGCAATCACGCGTACCCACGTGTACTCTTCGATCCGCACCCGCGTTTCCAGGTCGAGGCTGCCGCTGCCTTCGCCGAATTCGAAAATTCCCGCGATGGGCGAAGGATTGCGATCGATGACGACATAGAATTTCGCCGTTGGCGCGTCATTGGGCGACGCTCTGATCCGGATCGCAAGCGGAACCACCGCGGCGTCCGCGGCACGTGCAGGCATTTCCAACAGTATCCTTCCGGCGGCTGCGCCGTCCATGATCGGTCGCTCGCCGAACAAGTCGGCACGCACTTTGCGCCAGATGTCGGTATTCGGGTCCGCGCTATCGTCCGCGGCGGCGGCGCTCAGCACGATCAGGGAGAGAATCAATGGTGGGAGGATTCGCAACACGGTATTCATCCTGTTTCAACGCAAGAAGCACGCGCGCGCAGCGTCGACAACGGATGCGCGATAACGCCTGGCCGCGTTCTGGGCATCCTCATTGTCGCGCAGCGTGGAGCCACGCTCGCCGGCGATCGTGACTGCTTTCGACATGGTCTGGGCTTCGACGAAATCGTCGTATTTGTACTGTTCGGCGAGACGATCGATGGTACATGCGCATTTGTTCAGCAACTCAAACCGGCCGCCGGTGTGATCGCGCATGCATTCCAGGACGAATTCGACGCGCTCGGCGGTGGGAAAATCGTTTGCCCGACATGGCGGCGCGGCGACAAACAGCGCCAGGATCACGATCGATTGCATGCTTTTCATCGCAGAATCTCCGGAAATTCATGCGCAATCCGGCTCGACAGCACAGCGCTGAGCGATACCAGCCTGCCATAGGCCTGCCGCGCGAGACCCATTTCTCGAGCGTGCATCGATGCACGCACCAGGCCATTCCATGCATGGGCGTGCCCCGGATCGCGCGCGACCGCTTCGCGATATTGCGTGAGCGCCATCGCCGTGCGGCCGCTGCGGATGTCCAGTTCCCCCGACAGGTAGATCGGCTCGGCGCTTGACGGTTCCTCCAGTTTCCACTGCGACAGCAGACCCTGCAATTCGTCCCAGCGTTGCCCGCTCACCAGAATGTTGGCGCGCATGAAGTAAGGCAGCTGCTCGGGCGCCCGATTCCAGAATGGCTCGCCCGCAATCTCCGCGTCCACGGCTTCACCCGCATCGCTGGCGAGTCCACCGGCAATCCATTCGATCGGTGCGGAAAAATACTGCGCTCCGGCGGCGCGCATGCGGAACATCAGGATGCCGACCAGGCGCTTTTCGGCGTCGAACAGGCCGCCACCGCTTGCCCCCGAGTTAAAGGCGGCGCTGCCTTGGACGACCATACCCTCGTCGTACCGATGCAGACGATCGACCGCTCCTTGAGCGTAGTGAACGCCGGCACCGGCGCTGAAGCCGATCGCACCAACATCCTCGCCGATGGCAAGTTGCGAGGTCGGCCGCAACAGCGCCGGCGGCGCTTCGAGCAGTGGCACCTGCAAGAGGCAAACATCGTGTTCCGCGGACGTATTGCGCGCCACGGCGCTGTGCCGGACGCCCGCGTACAGAACGGCAACTCGCGCGCCGCCGCGCAACACATGACAGGCCGTCACCACCTTGCCGCGACCGACCACTACCCCGGTGCCGAGGGAATAGTTGCCGTTTGCGCGGACGACTTCGACTTTGACGACAGCGGCAGACACCGCGATCCAATAGGCATGATCGAAAGGCGCGCCTTGGGCCACCGCGCAACAATAGGCGTATGCAACGACAGGCCCGAGCATTCTCAGCATTTGGCGGCGTCTTAGCGTAGGACTTCGCCCCTGTCATCAACCATCGGGATGCCGTATTCGCGAAGAACCTGCAAAATATCGTCGCGGCTGCGATCGAGAGCCTGCTGGATCAGCGATCGCCACGCCTGCTCGCCCTGGCGCACGCCCATGGCGACCCCGAAATCCAGGCGCACGCCGGGTTCCGACTTCAGCGACAGCACGACCAGTTCTGGCGATGCCATGCGCTTGGCGAAATAACCGCCTATCGGACCCCACACCACTGCAGCATCCAGCTTTCCATTGACCAGATCGTCGTCGATGATCTTGCCCGGGTAGTGATTCGGATCCGCGTTCAGCAGCCGGTAGGGGACCGCCTGGCCCAGCAGGCCATGCTTTTTAAGCCAGTCGACGGCGGGCGTGCGTTCGTAGACGCCGATCTTCAAACCCGAGAGCGCGGATTTGTCGAGCCCGAGAAACTGGTCCGCCGCGGCGACGTCGAGCTTGCGGCCCTTCGCATAGACCAATACGTAAGTCGAGCGGTAATAAGGCTGCGTCGCGGCGACCGCGGTGAAATCGGATGGCACGCCGGTCAGCAGGTCGCAGCGATACTCCGATTCGTTCGGCAGCTTGTAGCGGATCGTGTTGCGCACGATGTTGATCCGCTGCGGGTAATGATAAACCTCCAAGGGCAAGCCGAGCTGGCGCGCGAGCAACGCGGAAATCTTGTTCTCGAAACCTTCACCCTTGTCATTGGAGAATGGGAGATTGTTGGGATCGTCGCAGACTTTGAGCGCGCGTGGCTTGACGAACGCTTCGTCCTGGGCCGCCACCATGCCGCAAGCCGACACGGCCACGGTCCAGGCGGCAAGCAGGCGCGCGATGACCGCTGCGTTACTGCATCGGCTCGACTTTGGATTTGGTAATCGCGCCATCGGAGCGTCCCTTGAGGTAAGCATAAAGCTGGTCCATATTGGACATCACCATCTTGCTGGTCTTGAAGCTCGGCATGCCCTTCTCCAGCCTGCCTTCGGTGACGGTTTTTACGAACTCGTCCTTGGTGAGAATTTTCAGGCGCTCGATCAGAGACGGTCCGACCAAGCCTTGCTGATTGGCGCCATGGCAGCGGTCACATGCCGCGGCGCGCCATGCCTTGAAACCCTTCAGGGTTTCTGCATCAACCTTGTTGCCATCGACCACGGTGTAAAGCGGTTCGTCGGCGTATGCGGCCTGGAAAAACCCGCACAAAACAGCAAAAACGATGTGGCGCAGCACCCTCATACGACGCTCCATGAGTGGAATCGTTCAGAAAAAAGCGTCCCGGCCACCGGCCGGGACGCTTTCCATAACGCAGAGAACATCGATCGATTTATTTGGGCGGCAGCGCAAATACCGTCAGCGAACCGCCTAGGTCCGTGTAGTTCGAAAGCTCTTTGTAGCCACCCACTGCGCCGAGGCCGTCCGCGTCCTTTTCCAGACCCGCCGCCAGACCGATTCCGGCCCAGCCGCCAATGCCCGAAAATACGCCGATGAACTGCTGGCCCTTGTGCTGGTAGGTGAAGACGTTGCCGATGATCCCCGAGGGCGTCTTGAACTTGTACAGTTCCTTGTTGATGTCTTTGGCATCCACGCACTTGAGATAGCCTTCCAGGGTGCCGTAGCAGGCGATTCCGCCCGCTGTGGTGAGCGCCCCGCTCCAGACCGAGAATTTCTCGCCATGGCTCTGCACGATCTTGCCCTGCCCCGCATCCCAGGTGATGAAATTACCCATGTTCTTGCCGCCCGGCGCCGGATACATCGCCAGCGTTGCGCCTACATAGGGTTGGCCGGCGACGTACTCGACAGCGAACGGCTCATAGTCCATGCAGACGTGGTTGGTCGGCACGTAGAACAGGCCGGTGCTTGGACTGAATGACGCGGGCTGCTGATCCTTCGAGCCGAGCGCCGCCGGACAGACGCCCTTGGTGTTCTTGTCCGGACCGTTCTGGGCGGTCGAGTACTTCGATACCACCTGCGGACGACCGGTCTTCATGTCGACATGCGTGGCCCAGTTCACCGCCGGATCGAACTTCTGCGCGACCAGCAACGCGCCGTTGGTGCGATCCATCGTGTAGCCGAAGCCGTTGCGGTCGAAATGCACCAGCGCCTTGGTCATTTTGCCTTTGACCGGAATGTCGGCGAGGATCATTTCGTTGATGCCGTCGAAATCCCACTCGTCGTACGGCGTCATCTGATAGACCCATTTCACCTTGCCGGTATCCACGTCGCGCGCCCAGATCGACATCGACCACTTGTTGTCGCCGGGACGTTGCGAGGGGTTCCAGGTGCTGGGGTTGCCGGAGCCGTAATACATCAGGTTCAACGCCTTGTCGTAGCTGTACCAGCCCCAGGTGGTGCCGCCGCCGATTTTCCACTGGTCTTCCTGCCAGGTACTGAGCGAGGAGTCCGCGCCGACCGGTTGCACCTTGCCGTCTTTCCAGGTGGTGGTCGTGTTCGGATCGATCAGCATTTCATCGTCCGGACCGACGCTGTAGCCCTTCCAGACCATATCGCCGGTGTTGATGTCGTACGCGGCGATAAAGCCGCGCACGCCCCACTCGCCGCCGGAAATGCCGGTGATCACCTTGTCCTTGAACACGTGCGGCGCATTGGTGTTGACCGCACCGAGCGAGGGATCGCCGTTCTTGACCGACCACACCACCTTGCCGGACTTGGCGTCGAGCGCCACCAGCATGCTGTCCGCCTGCTGCAGGAACACCTTGCCTTCGGCGTAGGCCAGCCCGCGATTCACCGTGTCGCAGCACATTTGCGGAATCACAGCCGGATCCTGCTTCGGCTCGTATTTCCATTTGATCGTCTGCGTGTTCAGGTCCATCGCGAACACCTTGTTCGGGAAAGCGCTGTGCAGGTACATCATGTCGCCAATGACCAACGGCGACCCCTCATGACCGCGCAGGACGCCGGTCGAGAACGTCCACGCCACCTGCATCTTGCCTACATTGGCGGCACTGATCTGGTTGAGCTTGCTGTAGCGCTGGTTGTACATGTCGCCAGCCTGCATCGCCCAGTTCGCCGGATTGGCGATTTTCTTTTCGACATCGGAGTTGGCCTGCGCAATCCCTGTCACGGCGACCATAGCCAACGGCATTGCCAGGTAACAGAATTTAAGTCTCATCTCTCCTCCTGCTTATGATGTTTGAATTCGAACGAGGACTTCACATTGCCCCACGGGCTACCCACATGCTACCTCTCGCGCCGTAACGGCACACACATTTCAGGCACACGCATTCCGCGAGGAAATCACACCCAACGTGTCCAAGCATAAAAGCACAGTGCATTTGCAGGGTCAATGATTTTCATGAACGAAAACGGCGCAAGCGCCACTTAGAATTTCTTGTGGGTGTTTCAGTTCTGAACAACTGTCTCAAGATGGATCAGCCCGGCCTGGACACATTCGATCGAGAGCAGCCGTGGCGGGGCCAAGCAGAAGACTGAAAAAACAGCGCCCCGAGCGCCCAATCGGCCCTCAGCCGCCGCGATCGCCCGGCGCTGCGGACGCCGGGAAACCGGTTTGCTTGAGTTTGCGATAAAGCGTCGTACGACTTACGCCGAGCTGCCGCGCCGCAGCGGAGATGTTGCCGCGGTTGTGGCTTATCGTTTCCCGGATCGCCTGCAATTCAATCTTGTCGAGGCTGTCCATCCCGGTCATATAGGCGGCCGCGGGCGCCGTTCCCGGCTCGATCTGCGCGAGAAAATCCTGCGGAAGGTGCCGGCGTTCGATCATCTCGCCCTCATCCGCCATCGCGATGGCCGTGCGGATCACGGAATGCATCTGGCGAAGGTTCCCCGGCCAGGGATGGTGCACGAATACCTGCAGCACCTCCTCCGATAGGTCGGTGCGGCGCGAACCGCCGGATTCCTTGGCGTCCAGTGCCTTCGCCAGTTCGATGATGTCCTTGCGATGGCGTAGCGGCGGCAGTTGCAGCGTGAGGCCATTCAACCGGTAGTACAGGTCTCCTCGGAACTCGCCGGCCTTTACCAGATCGGCCAGCCGGTGTTGCGTGGCGCATACCACGGCAATGTCGACCGCGACCGCAACCCCGCCCAGGGGCGTAACGGCGCGATCCTGGAGAACACCCAGCAAGCGCGCCTGCAGCGCCAGCGGCAGCTCGCCAATCTCGTCGAGAAACAGCGTGCCTCCATGCGCGCGCTGGATCTTTCCGGGTGCTCCTTTGCGCTTGGTGCCGGTGATCTCGCCGTCCTCGATGCCGAACAATTCCGCCGCCATCAACGCTTCCGGAATCGCCGCGCAACTCAGGGCGACGAATTCGCCTGCCGCCCGCGGGCCGCTGTTGTGGATCGCCCGGGCGAACCACTCTTTGCCGGTGCCGGTTTCCCCTTCGATCAGAATCGGGATGCCGCGTCCAAGCGTACGCCTCGCCCGGTCGATGGTGACGAGCAGTTCCGGGTCGGATGCGCCGAGCGATTCGAGCGTCAGCGCCTGGCGCGCCGGTTCGCCGCGGCGTTGTTTCTCATGGCTGGCGGGTTCGAGTGCCGCACTCGGGATGACCTGCCTGGCAACGCCGGGACGGGCGAGTTGCAGAAATACCGGCACACCGCTGCGTTGCAGGCGGACCTGGATTGTCGACGCCGACGCGGATCGCAGTTTGTCGAGTGTCCGCTCGAGAGGCGCATCGAACAATTCCTCGAAGCGACCGTGGAATCCCCCCGGCTGAAGGTCAAGCTGAGCGCAGGTCGCCGGGGTGGCCGCAAGAAAACCGCCATCAGGCGAGAACGCGAACTGCACGTCAAATGGGCTGCCGAGGTAGCTCTGCTCAGGATGAACGTTGAATATCACGTCACGGCTGAAGCGGTGCTGGAACATCTGCCTTTCGATGACGCGCACCGACATCTGCACCAGCGCAAGCGTATGCCGCTCGTGATACCGGTAATCGCAGGTTATGTCGAGAACGCCGGCGACCTCGCCAAAAGGATCGAGCACCGGTGCCGCCGAACACGCCAGGAAATGATTCTGTCGTATGTAATGGTGTCCGGCGTAGATCACGACCGCTTGGCGCTCGATGATGGCGGTGCCGATCGCATTGGTGCCCTTTTGATTCTCAGCCCAGCAAACGCCGGGTTTGAGAGCGATATGCTGCGCTTTCGGCAGGAAATCCGGATCCCCCATCGAATGCAAAATCAAACCTTCGCCGCTGCACAACAAAACGACGCTGCCCGACCCGGTGAGCTGGTGGTGAAGATTCTCCATCACCGGCGTCGCCAGATTGATCAGGTTGCCGTAGCGGCTGACGACAATGCGCAAATCAGTCTCATCGGCGCGGCCGATTTCGCGGATGCGATCGTACGCCACACCGAAGGCGGCGCTACGCTGCCATGAGCGTTCGATGAAATCAGGAACGATCCCGTGCGGAACCCGTCCGTTGCTGAGGAACTGTCCATAGGCGCGACGGATCGCCGCCACATCGGTGGTCGGCTGATTGTGTTTCATTCGACCTCCTCCCCCTGTGCCGGCTCAGGTTTGGTGCCGGACACGGGATAGTTGTGACCGCAGATCGTGGCGGAGAGTCTCTCCCGATGCTGTTCGTTCGCATCGACGAACCCGGTGCAGTATGCCGCGTTCTCGAGGACGCGTGCCTGCCTGCATACAAACACAGACGCCACGATGCGGTCAACGTCCTTATCCCTTAGCGACGAGCGCGGGAAACAATAATTTTGCAGCGCAAGATTCTGTTGCCATCCGACTGACGCCGGGCGCCACCCTCCGGCCCACCCTCTTTCACTGTGCAACCGAATGAATTTTTTGGCTTACCCGGCAGAAATCGGCGCCCTCCCACGGTCCCCGCTCGATGTCCCATTGCAGCGTCGACAGACCGTCATCGGCTGCGCTTATTGCGCAACGCAATATCCATTGCGAACGACCATGCTCGATAGGGCTCTCGTCCCTCCGCGCGGCTTGTGCCGAAAAAACGCGCCTCAGCGGGTGCGTTCGATGCGCACGCCGACATCGCGCGCGTTGGGCACGACTCCGGTCTTGGCAACCTCGATCCGCACCCATTGCGCGTCGAATTTTTCAAGCATCAGATCGATGATCGCTTCCGCGAGCGGCTCGAGCAAGTGGAAGGTGTGGGACGCGAAAGTATCTTTGACAAGGTCGACCACCGCGGCATAGTCGATGGTATCGGCCAGCTTGTCGGTCTTGCAGGCGCGGATCGACGGCCGGCCGATTTCGATGTTGACTTGCAGCGTGCGCGGCTGGCGGCGCTCGAACTCGTAGGCCCCGATCAGGGTCTCGAGCCGGATGTCGCGAATGAAAATGATGTCCATGGTGTGCAGGCAGATTGTCGTTCGACCACACGGCCCGGTCAGTCGTACTTGAGATATTTGAAGCGCTGGTCCTCGTTCGGCGTGCCCTCCAGCGCGCCGCCTTCCTTGGCCGGTTGCCATTGAACAACGTCTTCGATCTTCTTCGCCAACGCGAAATCCTTGTCGGTGATTCCCTTGGCCGAGTGGGTGACCAGTTTGACGATCACGAAGGCATAGGATACGGTGAGATCGGGATGGTGCCACGCGGCCTCCGCAAGATGGCCGACCGTATTCACGACCATCAGCGTGGCTTTCCACCCGCCGGTCTTGAACTTGCGGCGAATCCAGCCGTCTTCGTAATACCAGTGCGGCAATTCCGCGGCCAGTCGTTGCTTGATTTCGGCTTCACTGTAAGCGCTCTCGGTGGCGTCACCCATTCATTCTCCCCGGGACGGAACGGACCTTTTTCGAAACGCATTCTAGCCCGATATTTCGGCATCGCCGGCGTGTTCCGTTTGGCGGCGAACACGATTAACATCTTCACATCGACGTGCCCATGCAAGGCGTTCCAATTTGAAACAGTTGCACCCGGCCGGGAAGGGCGATCCATTGCAATGAAAGATTCGGTCTCACTGTCTTACGCTCGCAGCCATGTCTAGGGTTGCGCAGCCGCGCATTGCCTGGGTGCTGACAGGTTCCGGCCACTATCTCAAGGAGTGCATGGACATCGTGCGCCGCCTGCCCGCCGTGGACCTGTTCCTGAGCGAAGCGGCTGGCGAAGTGCTGAAAATGTACGGCTACGATCTCGCCGCGCTCAAGCAAGACATGAAGGTATATCGCGATAACACCGCCAGTTCGGTGCCGGTGACGTTCCTGTATGGCGGCGACTACCACACGGTCGTGATCGGACCGGCGAGTTCCAATACCGTGGCGAAGTGCGTCGCGGGCATATCCGATACGCTCGCCACCAACATCTATGCGCAGGCCGGCAAGTGCCGCATCCCGTCCCTGGTATTTGCCTGCGACACGGCGCCGGCGCTGATCTCGGAGGCGCCGGGCGGCAACGTCTGGGTCTATCCGCGTCCGATCGACCTGGAGAATGTGCGCAAGCTCGCGACGTACGCGCAGACCACCGTCGTGCTATCGGTCGAAGAACTGAGCACCGCACTGGAGCAGAGGTTGAGTTGTCCGAGCACATCCTCTTCCTGACCGGCCGGCTGGCGGAGAAGAATCTGCATCGGGTGCTCGAAGCCATGCAACCGGCGCCGTTCAGGCATTCGGTGCTTGCGCTCCCCCTGCACGTGGCCGGACTGATGACATCCGACATGATCCAGCGCCGGCTTGCTGACATCAATGGCGTTGACCGCGTCATGCTGCCGGGACGATGCCGCGGCAATCTGGATGCACTGAGTTCTCGCTTCGGCGTGCCCTTCGTACGCGGGCCGGACGATCTCAAGGATCTGCCGCGGTATTTCGGCCGCGAATCCGCGCCGATCGACCTGACCCGCCACGACGTGCGCATCTTTGCCGAAATCGTCGATGCGCCCAACATGAGCCTTGCAGCGATCCTCGCTCAGGCGAACGACTATCGCAATGCCGGCGCGGACGTGATCGATCTGGGCTGCCTGCCGGAAACGCCTTTCGGGCGCCTGGAAGAAGCGCTCGCCATGCTGCATGCGGCCGGCTTCCCGGTCAGCGTGGATTCGATGGACCCGCAGGAACTGCTTCGCGGCGGCCGCGCCGGGGCGGATTTTCTGCTGAGCCTGAAGCGGGAAACCCTGTGGATCGCCGACGAAGTGGCCTCCACGCCGGTGCTGATCCCTGCGACGCCGCGCGACATGGAGTCGCTTTATCAAGCAATCGAGCTGATGGACAAGAAGGGCCGCGACTATCTGGCCGATCCGGTCATCGAACCCATCCACTTCGGTTTCACCGAATCGCTGGTGCGCTACCGCGACCTGCGCAGCAAATTTCCGGCCGCAAAGATTCTGATGGGCACCGGCAACCTGACGGAACTGACCGAGGCCGACACGCTCGGCATGCAGGCGTTGCTGATGGGCATCATTTCCGAGTTGGGAATCACCAACATCCTGACGACGCAGGTCAGCGCGCACGCTTCAGGCGTCATCCGTGAAGCCGACCGCGCGCGCCGCGTGATGTTTGCAGCCCGCGAGGCCGGCGACCTGCCGCAGGGCTTTGGCGAAACGCTCCTGGCACTGCATTCGCTCGACCCGTTTCCCTGGAGTAGCGAAGAGATCGCGGCGACCGCAGCCGAAATAAAAGATCCGAGTTTTCGCGTGCAGATCGGCCCGGACGGCCTCCACGTCTACAATCGCGACGGCCTGCGCACGGCCACCGATCCGTTCAAGTTGTTTCCCCACCTCGGCCTCGAGCACGATGGTTCGCATGCCTTTTATCTCGGTGTCGAACTGGCGCGGGCGCAGATCGCCTGGCAGCTCGGCAAGCGCTACGTGCAGGATAGCGAACTCGACTGGGGTGTGGCGAAAGTGCGCGCAAGCACCGATGCGCAAGCCAAACTCAGCGCGCCGCCTCGAACCAGGAAGACAAAGGCCCAATCGTGATATTCGAGACCATAGTCACCACGCGGGATGAATCAGGGCGCGATCACATCGCGCCGATGGGCATCCGCCACGAAGGCGAGTTCATTGTCCTCAGTCCGTTCCGGCCGTCCGCCACGCTCGAGCACGTGCTTCGCGAGAAGTGCGCGGTGGTGAATTACACCGACGACGTGCGCATCTTCGCCGGCTGCCTGACGGGGCGCTATGACTGGCCGACATTACCCGTCGAACGCCTGTCCTGCCGACGGCTCGCCGCCGCGCTTGCGCACTGCGAAGTCCGCCTGGAACGCGTGCAGGACGACCCGACGCGGCCGCGCCTCTACTGTCGGGAAATCGCGCGTGTAATGCACGGCGCCTTTGGCGGTTTCAATCGCGCGCAGTCGGCGGTGATCGAAGCCGCCATCCTGGTGAGCCGCTTGAACATGCTGCCGCAGGAAAAGATCGACACCGAGATGGCGTATCTCGCGATCGGCGTCGAGAAGACAGCCGGGCCACGCGAGCTGGAGGCTTGGGGCTGGCTCAAGGCATGCATCGAAGAGTTCCGCCGCACCCGAAAGGAAAGCGTCGCATGACGATGATGCTCGCCAGTGTGCGCTCGCTGGACGAAGCGCTGATCGGGCTCGAAGGTGGCGCCGACCTGATCGACCTCAAGGAGCCGTCACGCGGCGCGCTCGGCGCGCTGGATCACGCGGCGGTACGCATTTGCGTCCAGGCAATCGGCGCACGCCGTCCCGTCAGCGCCACCATCGGCGACCTTCCCTCGATGGATCCGCAGGCGATGACTGCCGCCGTGGAACGCATGGCAGCCACCGGCGTGGACTTTATCAAGATCGGCTTCTTTTCCCATCCTCGCGCGCTCGAATGCGCGACGGCGCTAGCGGATTTGACGTGTGAAACCCAACTTATTGCGGTGATCTTCGCTGACGAACCTTGGAGTATGGACCCCTCTCCCTCCGGGATACCCGGGCGCAGCCCGGAGTTATGGTCGCAGACCGGTTATGGTCAGAGACCGGTATCCCCTTGGGGAATCCCCCGGAACCCGTTTAGAGGGGCGGGGGTGCGGGACGATCTGATCCCTCTTATCAACGCTCTCGCCGACGCCGGCTTTGCCGGTGCCATGCTGGACACTGCGCACAAGACCGGCAAGACGCTTCGCGACTGGCGTGCCGGAAAGGAACTCGAAGAGTTCGTCACCCGCGGCCGTGGTCACGGATTGCTCACGGGATTGGCGGGCTCGTTACGGCGAGAAGACGTTCTCCCGCTTCTTGCCATCGGCCCGGACTACCTGGGGTTCCGTGGCGCCCTGTGCCGCGACGGCGAGCGTGCAAAAATTCTGGATCAAGAGGCCTTTGCCGCGATCCGTGCCGCGATCCCACAAGGCACCGTTCGAAGTCGACGCGCTGGCGCGTAATTTCGAACGATCGGCGAGCCGCTGCGCAATGGAACATCCGGACGCGGACACTGCGACGCTGAAGAGCAGAAGATGCTTCATGTGAAATCCAACGTCTCCGACGAGCCGCCGGGTCCTACGGTCGGCTGCATCGATGGCTTAGAGGGCTTGGCGGCAAGAAGAACCTGTACGACACCTATTGCCAAGAGGACTCTGGCTGGCCACAAAATGAACGGCGAAAATCGCATCAAAATCAAGCCCGGCGCGCGACCTTGAATTGTCGAAACAAGCAGAGGAATCGCTAAATAGAAGATCGTGAGAATCACACCAGTCAGCGTCACACGCTGGCCGGAGGGCGATTTCGGCAACCGCCTTTTCAGGTTTGTGGAATAGAAAGCAATGGCAGTAACCACTGCAGCCGGTGCGTAGGTAAGAGCAAGCAGTACTAGATAAGAGATGATTGGTGGAAGGCTTGTAACAGTGGGGCCGCCAAACCCGCCTGTGGCAAGTTGCGCCAGATACGTGCCGACCGGAAATAAAGCAGCAATCAAAAAAGTGAAACCAAGGAAGACAGATGTCATATAGCCCTCTAACGAATGAGCTAAGCCGCCCGCGGAGGCCGCAGGCCGGAGCGGGTCGGCTCGAACGAAGAGATGGGCGTCACGTTGCCTTCTGGCGCTGGCGCACCAGCTTGACTTGAAGCTCGCACCCTACAGCGCTTGCATAGCGCTTGAGCGTTGCAAGCGATGGGGCGTGCTTGCCGGCCGACTCAAGACGGGAGATTGCGCTCTTGGTAGTGCCCATGCGTTCCGCGACTGCATCTTGGGTAAGACCAGCGCGAGAGCGTGCCCTGAACATTTGACCGGCCACTTGATACTCCAGCTCCAGTGCGTCGTAGGCTTCGCGGAAGCCCTTGCGTGCACGAGCCTTTGCAAGGAACGACTTGTGAACATGGGGCACAGATTTGTATCTCAGATCAGCCAATATCAACTCCTTGAGGCGCTTGCGCGCCAGTTTCAGTTCAAGGTCGGGCGTCTGCTGAGTCTTCTTGATGAACGCGTGCAACACCGTGACACGCTTGCCCACCATGAAGCAGCAGAATGCGCGCCCTATGCCAGCCCGACCACGTGGCCTCAGTTCGAACAACCCGTCGCCAAAGGCGCGGGAGTGTGGCAGGCGAAGACTGGGGCCTTACTCGACCAGAAGCTCAACAAGGCGCGCATAGTCTGCAAGGACATCAACTGGCCAGGATTCGATCTCGGCAAGCACGCGTTCACGAAAGTACTCGATCTCAAACGCCATGGACGCATGTTATCAAATACGCTAACGTGACGTAATGGCCATGCCTTGTGACGCCCAACGCCCCGCTTCACCGGCGCGCGCTGATCCTTGCGCGCGTCCGCGTGGATGCGGCGGTTAGAACTCGCAAGTATTCGGGCATCTCCTGGCGCAACACTTGTCGCAACAGATTTTCGGTTACCGGTTGGTCGGTTTCGGAAAGGTACTTTCGCAGCGCTTCATTCATCATGGTTTGATACCCCGTCCCCGCCTTTTCGGCGCGCGCCCGAAATTGATCGAGGACGACGTCGTCGATAAAAATGGAGATGCGCGTCTTGCCCTTCTGTGGAATCACCGCACCACGCTTGCCCTTGGAACAATGGAGATGCGCGTCTTGCCCTTCTGTGGAATCACCGCACCACGCTTGCCCTTGGAACAATCGTATTCAGTTCTCATGGTGTTTTCGTTCCTTTCGCGTCGGACGACGCGCCGAGATCGGGCGGTAATCGCCGCTGCGCTCTGTCCGGACCAATACAACCAATTCACCAGCGCTTCCCAGCCCGACGGTTATGAAGCGTTGTTCGCCTTCGGCATCCGGGTCCTCGACAGTGACCGCAAGCGGATCCGCAATCACACCTTCCGCATCGCTAATCGAACCGCCATGCTTCTTCAGATTTGCCGCAGCCTTCGCCGGATCGTGCTTGAAGCCCATGTTGTCATGATAGATGTCCTCGCGCCGGTCGCCGCGCGAGGTGACGTGATAAAGACCGCCGGAGAGTTCCAGTCGAAGGGGACGGGACATTGCCAGAGTCTACTGAGAGAGGATGCTATATTGCAAGACCTGACGCCGCTCTCGCCTCTAAATCAATTAATCGCGCCTGGCCCCTTTAGTCCCCGTGAATCCGGCCGCGAAGTCCGAACGACTTGCCGGCGCGCCGCCCTCGGGCCACGCCCGCGCCTGCATCTGATCCGTTTTGATGGGGTACTGGCGGCATACCTAAGCGAACCGTCATCTCAAGCCTAGATCCGAACGTCCTCGGGAATGGTTGGGAAACCCGCTGTGCGGAAATGCGTATCGAAGGCGAAGGCGTGCCGCATCCTGGCCTGCCGCATCAGGGCGAAACTGGTCGCGTCCACGAAGCTGAAGGCGTGCCCGGAGAACTGCTCCAGTATCCCGTAGGCTTGCTGCTCCAGATGCTCGGTCACGACCATGCGCTCCAGCTTCTTGCTGTGCGCCAGGGTGTCGAGAAACTGTTTGGCTTCCCGGTACCCCTTGGTGATACGCAGTAGCGTGTAGGTTTCTCCGATCACGAGGTTAGAAGTCACCAGCGAACGGCACCGTTCCAGAATCACTGGAAACACTTGGCGCCCTGCACTGTGATGCGCATCATCGCTGACCTGGATCGCAAACCACGCCCCGGTGTCGACAAACACTCGGCCGAGGTTCACCGGCTGCGTTTTCGCTTGGCTTCGCCGAGGACTGTATCGTGGCGCCGCGAAACGTCCTTGCGCCCGATTGGGCCTGCCTGCCCAACGAGTTCTAGCAGCGGGTCGCTATTACCCGCCTCCCGACGTTGCAGAACGGACTCGACACCCTCGCGGACCAGCATGGATTTCGATGCGCCCAGCCGGCGCGCCAAGGCCTCCAGGCGCCGGTCCTGATTTTCGCTCAAAAGAATCTGCACGCGAGTCATGATCGCCTTGCCCCATCGTCTTATGTGTAACAGAGATTCATAGTTACACACCTTGCGCGGCGCGTCAAGTAAGAGGTAGGGGTCAACGCTTTACTTTGTAGTGACAGAAAAGTAAAGATCAACGTTTTTCTTTTATAGTGTGGGCATGTTCCCAAGGGCCGATGCGGATGCTGTTGGATGGCTATAAGGTAAAGCGTTGACCCCGATCGCTTCCTTGCTCCTTCAGCTCCCGGTTATCGGAGCAGATTAGGTCGCCCACCTCTAAGTGAGGATGCCCAGTGCACCGGCAATACGACGGCCTGACTTATTCAGTTGCTCAAGGCATTCCTCCATCCGAGGATAGAGGAGGCGACCATGACGCTTCCGGTATTGCCCCGCGATCAGAACGGCCTCCACATTGACGATGCCGGTTTGTGTGACCACGGGGGAGCAGATGGAGCAGATGGGGTCAGACTCGATGGAGCAGATGGGGTCAGACTCGATTTA
>Ga0315268_10003200_pt1 | contig 18130 bp, 18 predicted proteins | sample C1_top_MG_FD_204535 | JGI IMG/M metagenome (GOLD analysis project Ga0315268, IMG submission 204535) | Sediment microbial communities from Yellowstone Lake, YNP, Wyoming, USA - C1_top | ecosystem: Environmental > Aquatic > Freshwater > Lake > Sediment | place: USA: Wyoming | collected 2017-08-01
GATTGACTATGACAACAGCTTCAGAGACGTAACCACCATAGAATAGTGCTTCTGGCTTTTTTGAGGCAACATCAGCCAGTACTGCGCTGTAGTCAGATTCACCGGGGTTAATAGCCTGGAAAGCAACGACTTCCCCACCGAGTGCTTTGTATTCAGTCTGGACAATTTCAGCAAGTCCCTGGCCGTATGCCTGACCATCATGCATGATCGCCAGTTTCTTGACATTCAGCTTGTTGAAAAGGTAAGCTGCTGCAAATTTTCCCTGAGCTGCATCAGTGAAGACGTCACGATTGAAAACGGTTGATGGAGGATTGGTGAGTTTAGGATTGGTAGCTGATGGGGACATCATTGGGAGGCCAGCGGCTTCATAGATCGGCACTGCAGCCAAAGAGGCACCTGAGAATTCATGACCTGCAATTGCAACTACCTGCGGGTCAGCAACGAATTTATTGGCGACAGCAGCACCACCTTCAGGTGTTCCACCATCATCTTCAGCAACCAGTTCGAATGCAAAACCTTGGAACAGACCCGCATCGGCTACTGCGACTTTGGCTGCTGCAGAGCTATCCTGACCAAAAGCTGCATTGTCACCGGTCATGGGTGCACCCATACCGATCTTGACTGTTTTTCCTGGAGTAAAGACAGCGCAACCAATTTTATCTGTGCATTGGTATGCAACAGGGGCTGCAGTAGGTGCTGTTGTAGGAGCTGAGGTCGGTGCTGTTGTTGGAGCTGGAGTGGGTTGAGCACCACATGCGGACAGCACCATGGCAACAACCATTAATGCTGTAAAACCAAATAACAAACGCTTTGACATTGTTCTTCTCCTTCGGGATTTTTACATGAATAGATTTTGACGTTATTGAACCTTTTAAAAATTATTACTTAAGTCAGTAATAGTCACCTCCGTTCAAATGGATTTATTCACAATGCTATTATTAAATTCCGTAAATCATACTTTAGAATAATAATGTAGTCAAGGATATTCTCTAAATAAGAGGCCAGTGATCTCAAAAAACGTATGAATATAATATTTATGCTGTTTTAAGTAATATGAAAAATATTAATTGTGGTTGATTATTGCTAATAGGCCAAAACCTAAAATTATTAAACCTGAAACCCTATTAATCCATTTCATGGAGAGGATATTAAATTTAGATCTAAATACACTTACTATCGAACTTAATAATAGCCACCATAAAGCAGATCCAGAGAATACCCCGATGATAATAAAAAAAGAAGTAAAGGTATTTTCACTAGATTCAGTAAACCCCAATCCGGAAAAGATTGCGGCAAAAGAAAGGATGGTTATTGGATTAGTAAGCGTTAGAAAAAAAGTAGTGAAATAATTTGATGTTTGTTTCTTATTTGTGACATAGTTTTTTGCTGGGTCAATAGGGATAGATAAATATGCCCTGATGCCTAAAATGCATAAAAAGACTCCACCGACCAGACGTATAATATTTTGTTGCCCCACTATGAAATTTGTAATAATGGTTAAACCAAACGCTGCTATTGATGCATATATCGCATCGGCACTGGCAGCCCCCAAACCAGAAATGAAACCAGCCAGACGGTTCTCATCAAGAGTTCGTCGGATACAAAGAATTCCAATTGGACCAACAGGCGCAGCAATTGATAACCCCAACAACAAACCTTTTAATAACAGGAATAATTCCATTAGTTTTAAATAAAGAGGTAAAAGTAATTATTGACGAGGGAAAGCGGTTTCCAGCCATTCCAATGGATTTACCTGAATCCCGTTTACCCATACTTCCCAGTGTAAATGTGCCCCTGTGACACGACCTGTCCCACCCACCAAACCAATCACTTGACCAGTTTCAACAATGTCACCAACTTTAACTTTCAACTCAGATTGATGCCAAAAACCTGAATAAACTCCCCAACCGTGGTCAATGATCGTCGCATTTCCACGAATATCCAGGGTTCCTGCGAATATTACTTTTCCTGGAGCAGGTGAGGTGATGGGGAGTCCATTGCCTCCGCCAAAATCCAACCCTGTGTGGAAGCCTAATATTTCAAGATCTGTGCCAATTCCAAAATATGTTCGCCGGAGTCCAAATTTTGAAGTTAAATAACTTGTCGCTTCATATAGTGATGCAGGACTTTCAAAAACTTTACTCCAATATCGGGTTGGGTTCGCAGCACTAACTAATGAGCGTATCAAATCATCTTCAGGTTTTGTAATGACAGGATCAATCGACTTTGGATCTACATACAAGACCTCAGAAGGATAATATCCAGTCTTTACAAGTATCATTTGCTCATACGATTGGGAGCTTCCGTCCGGGAAGGTTGCATCCAACCTGAGCGGATAAAGACCTGGCTCGGTCAATGCATGAACACCTTGCAATGAAACAAAAGTTTTGTTTTCAAAAGGGAAAAAATTCAAATTATGATCCACTAATATCCCACCAAGGGTTACTTGCTGAGATGTTGTAACATTTATTTGTGCAGTTGTCCCTTGTACAATTGGTAAAGGATTAACGGTTACTGATGAAAAAATAGAAGGCAAACCAGTTTGATGTGAATCGATGCTAATTCCTGGATCAAATAGGACATCTCCTGGTAATCCAGCCCAGGTGCCTGGTAAGTAATTGATCTCGGTGATGAACCAGGGATTGGTTTTGCGCTGGATTGATATCTCGAGGAGTGTTTCTCCTGATCCAAGGTTTGTCGTGCCCGACCATGCAGGTTTATCTGCTGCTTGAAGCATGATCAGGTTTGCTCCAGCATAAAATTCAGTCGGGCTGATGATATGATTTAGTCTGCGCAATTGATCGATTGGAATTCGGAATTGTCTGGAGATACTCCGTTGGGATTCACCGAAGGGAACTACCCGGGAAGTTAAAATTCCGCTAATTCCCTCCAAGCCGGGAATGATTAGTTGTTCCCCCGGAAAAATTAGATTAGGGTCGGTAATATTATTAACTGCCATGATATCTTCAAATTTGACATTAAAAATTCCCGCAATCCCGCGAAGCGAATCTCCCGGACTAACTATATAAATGGGACCTGCAGGAGGGGTTATCGTTTGTGCGCTTACAGGTGTCTCAATTAATAACGAGAAAATTAGAACAATAGAAATAAATGAAATTTTAGATTTCATTAAATCGAACCTTGTCCCCAATTTTAAAGTCGGAAATGCGATCCGGATGGATCTCTAATGTATATTTTGCTGGAAATGCAGGAAAATATGCCGGTCTCCAGGCTTTTGCGACTTTAATATCAACCACTATCAGATCCGAGTTAATCCAAATTACCCCCAGATCCATATTTACAAATAACATGTGAATCGAAGAATCAGTCCGACTATCTTTTCTTTGAACCAGAAGTAGTCCTTCGTCTTCCGCAATTTCATCCCGAAACATCAACCCTCGCAATCTACCCCAAAAAGAATCACAATACAATGTTCGTATTGGGTTTTTTTGTAGTTGATTGGTCGAAAGAATCTCAATATTTCGTGACATGAATTGAAATTATTAAATATTTATTTCAGAAGATGGGAGCAATACCGGTCTAAGTGTTCAGAATTGCGACTGTACGATTTAGAACCTTTTCTATGCTATCGAGTAATTCTTGGGGACTGAAAGGTTTGGTTATGTAATCATCAACCTTTGCAATGTGTAAACCCAAAACTTTGTCAATACTTTGGGCTTTTGCAGTAACGACGATTACCGGGATATCCTTGGTAGGTTCGTCTGCTTTAATTTGTTGATAAACTTCCCATCCATCCATTTCTGGCATCATTAAATCTAAAAGAATGAGATCCGGTTTTTGTCGACGAATTAATTCCAAACCGGAAACACCGCTATTGGCACCCCTTACTTCATAGCCGCGTCGGTTTAAAATTAAACCGATGAGGTTGATCATTTCCTCGTCGTCTTCAATGCATAATATTTGTTTTTTAATTTTATCTGTCATATCTTCTCTCTGAATTAACAAAGTTTACCATATTTATTACCTAGAAGTAGGGAGAATGATCCAAAAAAGATATATTTGTTAGAAGTATGTATAAAATAAGTACCGGCACTGGTTTTTACCATTATTGGTTGGTATAATCACTTCCATTATCAGGAGGCATCTGTGAATACACGTAATCAGTCTTACATTATCTACCTTCTGTTGTTTGTGGCTATAGTTTCGATGGTCTATTTTAGCTTTAATCAGCAGAGTAATACACAAAAGATTTTAACATTAAACGAACTAGCCACACAGCTCAAGGATGGAAATACGGTTTCACGGCTTGTAGTAGCTGAAGATAATACTGTCACTGTAATTTACAAAGATCCTTCTCTTACAGAGCAAACGATACGTAAAGAACCAGAAACTACTTTGGTTTCTCAATTAATTCTCTTGGGTGTCCCACCAGAAAAACTCTTATCAGGAAATGTAATTATTGAGGTTAAAGCTCCCAGCCCATGGGCAGGAATTATTACCCTGGCTGGATATATCATTCCATTCCTGCTTATGGCTCTATTATTCTGGTGGATATTTAGACAGGCACAAGGTTCAAATAATGCAGCAGCAGCGTTTGGTAAATCAAAAGCTCGAATGTTCACAGGAGACCATCCCACGGTCACTTTTGAGGATGTTGCCGGCGTTGAAGAAGCCAAGGAAGAACTTAAAGAAGTAGTGGAGTTCTTACGGGAACCTCAAAAATTTATTGCGCTCGGAGCGCGAATTCCTAAAGGTGTATTACTTGTTGGGCCTCCTGGAACTGGGAAGACTCTTATGGCAAAAGCAGTGTCTGGGGAAGCCAGTGTTCCTTTCTTCTCAATTTCCGGGTCCGAATTTGTAGAAATGTTTGTAGGTGTTGGCGCGTCCAGGGTTCGTGATTTATTCGACCAGGCAAAACGGCATTCTCCCTGCATTGTATTTGTCGATGAAATAGATGCTGTAGGTCGACAACGTGGTGCTGGTTTGGGAGGCTCCCATGATGAACGTGAGCAGACTTTAAACCAGATCCTTGTTGAGATGGATGGGTTCGATACAGATACGAATGTGATCATCATAGCTGCCACCAACCGCCCAGATATCCTGGACCCCGCGTTATTACGACCCGGTCGGTTTGATCGAAGAGTCACACTTGATCGACCGGATATGAAAGGCAGGGAGGCCATCCTTAAAGTGCATTCAAAAGGTAAACCTTTTGAATCAAATGTGGATTTGGGTATTCTGGCAAGGTCGACTCCTGGTTTTGTTGGTGCTGATCTGGAGAATACCGTAAATGAAGCTGCGATCCTCGCAGCGCGACGTAACAAAAAAGCGATCAGTCAGTCAGAACTGGATGAAGCAGTTGAACGTGTGATCGCTGGTCCTGAACGGAAAAGTCGATTGATAAGCGAAGAAGAAAAACGTGTGGTTGCATACCATGAAGCTGGGCATGCCGTTGTTATGAATGCGATCCCAGAAGCGAATACTGTTCAGAAGGTTTCCATAATTTCTCGGGGTCAAATGGGTGGATACACCTTGGCTCTCCCTGAGGACGACAGGATGTTGGTTTCCCGTAAAAAGATGATGGCTGAAATCGTTGGATTGCTTGGCGGTCGTGTAGCAGAAGAGCTTGTTTTCGATGATATCACCGCTGGCGCATCAAATGACATCGAGCGTGTCACAAAAATTGCCCGGACTATGGTCACACGTTGGGGAATGAGCGGAGAATTAGGCCCCATGGTTTACGGACAGAAAGAAGAACTGATCTTTCTTGGTCGTGAAATCTCCGAACAGAGGGATTATTCAGAAGCTATTGCCGAACAGATAGATCAAGAGGTTCGGAAATTGGTTAACGAAGCTTACAAGAAGACAAAAGAAATATTAACTACATACCGTGGAAAATTGGAAGAAGTTGCCAACCGGTTATTGGAAGTCGAATCGATCAACCGGGAAGAGTTTGAAAAGATATTTCCTCCTCCGGATCCCAAAAAAAGCGGTACACCAGTCCTTACGTAGTAATTAAAGAAATCATCCCGTCGGTAATTCTCCAACGGGATGATTTTTGATTCAGATTAAAATCGTTTAATTGGCAGATTCTTTGTGTTGGCGAACCAATTCTCGTCTTAATATCTTTCCAACGGTTGTTTTTGGAAGCTCACTTCGAAATTCGATATGAGTAGGGACTTTATAAGCTGCCAACCTTTCTTTGCACCAGGCTTTGACCTCATCTGCAGTTAATGTTTCGCCAGGTTTTAATACAATCCAAGCTTTGACAGTCTCTCCCCGATAAGGGTCCGGTATTCCAGCAACACCAGCTTCCACCACTTTCGGATTTGCAGAGATGGCTTCCTCCACCTCTCGTGGCCAGACTTGATATCCACCCGGTTTAATTAATTCTTTCTTCCTGTCGACAATATAAAAGTAACCATCTTCGTCCATACGGGCGATATCACCGGTATAAAGCCAACCGTCCCGGAGGGTATTTTCTGTCTCGGTTGGCATATTATGATAACCCTTCATTACCATAGGGCCTTTTATTACCAATTCGCCGATCTCTCCAGTTGGTAAAGGCGTCTTGCCATCATCCAGACTAATGATGCGACATTCCACATCTGGTAAAGGTAAACCAATAGATCCAGTTCGATTTTCTCCGAGTAAGGGATTGCAATGGGTGGCAGTTGGGGCCTCAGAAAGACCAAAACCTTCGAATAATTTTCCACCGCTCAATGCTTCCCAACGTTCTTTTGTTTCCCTCATCAGCGGAGCTGAACCGGATAAACAGGCTTTGATGGATGAAAGATTATATTTACCTGAAATTACATCCGGATGATTATTTAAAGCATTATAAAGTGTGGGAACCCCAGGGAAAATTGTAGGTTTATATTTCTTAATATTTTCCAGAACATCCAGCAGGTCGCGCGCGTTTGGTATCATTACCATACTTGCAGCTGACGCCAGGGCGAAATTCATACCAGCGACCATACCGTAAACGTGAAAGAGGGGGATAGCCATCAGAAGAATCTCTGTACCTTCTTTCAAATCCACCATCCAACTCTTTATCTCTAAAGTGTCTGCAACGAGGTTTCGATGCATGGCAATGGCAGCTTTTGAAACACCAGTCGTTCCGCCACTGTATTGAAATATTGCAGTATCGTCTGGCGAAATAGTAATCTTGGGGCGGTCCTCAGGTTTGTATTTTGATAAGAGGTCTTGAAACCAAATATCTCCTGGATCAAGATTGACTCGGAAACCACCTTTTTTCTCCTTGGCGAGTGTAAAAAGGACTCGCAATGCTGGAGGTAAAGCTTCTTTGATATTTGTTACAACCATGGTTTTGATCTTTGTTTTGGGTTGAGCAGCTTTGATCGTTTTATAAAAGTTACTCATTACAAACATTACTTCAATACCCGAATCGTTCGCTTGATGTTCAATTTCTGGTGGAGTGTACATTGGATTCGTGGCAACCACGACACCCCCAGCTTTAAGAATTCCGAAATAAACCATTACAAATTGGGGAGTATTGGGCATGAAAATTCCTACCCGATCACCTTTCTTTACTCCCAGACCTGCTACTGCCGCAGCTATTCGATCTGTGAGTGCGTTCATTTCCCGAAAAGTGATTGTGGCCCCCTTAAAAATTGTACATGGGGCATCTGGGAATCTCCTGGCGGATTCTTCCAGAAAATAAAACAATGGTTCCGCTGGATAGTTTATCGTGTGTGGCACACCTTTATCATAATGTTTTAACCAGGGCTTGTCATCCATTTAAATTCTCCTCCTCAATAAGATAAACTGATCGAAAATCTGGAATAGGAATATCACCTCAAGAATAAGTATAGAGGAGAAAAACCTAAAAGTCAATCGAAATTCGTAACTTATTTGAGATTTATGTGTTAATAGGGGAGTTTATCTCTGATCGAAGGAATTTTTCTATTTCATACAACGGGTGACTTGAGATATCGAACCAATGGATATTTGGATCGGATGGTTTAAACCAATTGGTTTGCCGGCGGACATAAATGCGGGTCTTCCGTTTGATTTCTTCGATTGCATCCAGTTCGTCGAAATTTCCAGCGATAACATTAATGCATTCCGAGTATCCAATAGCTGAAAAAGATGGAAGATCGGGAGAATAACCTGCTGAAAGAAGGGATCTTACTTCATTGATTAACCCTTTCGTGAACATTTCGTCAATCCTGCGGTCGATTCGGGCATAAAGTTCGAGGCGCGGCCGTGTTAAACCAACAACAATAAAGTTATTTGGACCAGGTTTTTTTATTCTTTGTGACGAAAAGCGTTTTCCCGTGGAAAAAATTACCTCAAGCGCCCGAATCGTCCTACGTAAATTTCGAGGATCAATTATCTTTGCGGCTTCTGGATCCAGACGGCGTAAAGCTTGATGTAAAAAATCTTTCCCTTTTTCATTCGCCAGTTCCTCAAAAATTATTCTTAATCTTGGATCAGGAGAGATTGTTGGTGGCGACCAATTATTTGTAATAGCCCGAATGTATTGTCCTGTACCACCGACAAGAAATGGAATATGATGCCTTGTGCGAATTTCCCCGATGATGGCATCTACATGTTGTTGAAAGACAGCAAGGTTCAAATGTTGATCAGGATCAGCAATATCAACCAGATGGTGTGGAATCAGCTTTAATTCTTCTTTCGTTGGTTTTGCGGTTCCGATATCCATCCCTCGGTAGAAGGTTCTTGAATCGGCTGAAATGATCTCGCCGTTCATTTTTTTTGCCAGGTAAATACTGACCTCGGTTTTTCCTACACCGGTTGGACCAACAATGACAATAAGTGGAGAATCCATATTAAGGAGTGACATTTTCAAAATGTATTATCTCTGGTGGAGTTGAGCCGGTTTTCAGGATGGAAATCGCGTCCAATTGCCAATCCCCATCATATTCTTCTTTTTGGATGTAAAATAAGGCGGAAGTTTCCATGTGGAGTAATTTCCGTGGAGTTAATGCATTTTCAGGGTTTCCAAATATTGTATTAGTTCGTGTTTTGACTTCAATAAACACCAGGGTTTGATCCAACATTGCCAGAATATCAATTTCTCCATGGGGAGTTCTTATATTTTTACCAATTATTTTATAACCTTTTTGAAGCAGAAAATCGGAAGCTATTTGTTCTCCCCATTTACCAATATTTTGTCTTCTATTTTCCATCTAAATTTCATTCCTATCATATTTTTCGATTTCAAGACATACCAAAGGGACTTAATGCTAAGTCAATGCAGACGTCATGTCAAGGTAGGGTATAATTAATAAAAATTAGTATATTCTATAAAAAAAAATTAATAAGGATATTTATGACCATCGCTTCACTAAATCTTCCTGAAGATTATTGGGAATCTTTCACTGTTGGTAAGAATGACATCGATTTTATAAATAATTATTTATTTGAAAACGAAATTCCCCTAACTGCAAAAGAATTGGTTCCTTTATTAGTTGAAGAACGAATAAAACAAGAAGAATTACTTGTTTTAAAAAAGCAAAAAGATCGCGGAAAAATTTATTTGCCAGCGGACAAGTTTCAAATAAATCAAAGACTAGTATTCCCTAAACTAAATTGGCAGGAAGGTAAAGTCTCGAATATTCGGAAAGGAGTGAATCCAAAAATTGGAGAGTTTGAGGTCATCGGAGTTGATTTTGACGGATCACAAACATTACAATTTGCAGGGTGTTTATCAAATCACAAGCTTAATAAATCAATTGTGGTTGATGAAAACGTTAATGATTCTGATCTTGAAAAGATTTTACTTGAATTTGGATCCGGTATAGAAATTAAACTCGTCCAGGTGCTTATTGAAGAAGATGCATTGGTCAGGATTGCTGGACGTTGGTTCACAAAATCTTTATTGATCGATATTAGTGTTGGGCATCTCAATTTAGCGGAAGCAGTATTAGATGAAGCGAATGGTAAACCATTATCAACCTCAGTGATCCTAGAGAACGTGGAAATACCTGGAAATATTAACAGGAATTTAATTGAGTTTTCTATGAATTATGCTCTTCAGGAGGATCGACGTTTTGATGAAATCGGTCCTGCCGGTGAGGTTTTATGGTGCCTTGAGCGTCTGGAACCTGAAAGTGTTCGCAAAATTCCTGCACAATTAAGTTACGCACCGATAGAATACGATAAATCGGTTCTGACTGACCAAATGCTTGCTTTGGAGTTGGAACTTGATGATGAGTTAAGTGATTTGGAGCCTACTGAACCAATCAATGCCGATTCAACTACCATCAGTTTAACATATCCGCATTGGCGTGCCGGTACTTTGCCAGTTTCAAATAGAATAAGACCGCTCATCCCTTTCGCCTATGAATCCGAACGAATCAGGTTCACATTAATAGATCAGAAAAATAATAATGAATTACCTGCATGGGTCGTAAGAAAAAGTCGGTATGTTTATGGGTTAAAAGAATATTTTGAAAAGAATGGTTTGATTCCTGGTAGTCTTATATCAATTCGAAAGGGTAAAAAACCAGGAATAGTTATGATCGAAGCAAAAACTCGGAGGCCGACAAAGGAATGGGTTCGAACGGTCCTGGTGGGTAGAGATGGTGGAATCGTGTTTGCAATGCTGAAACAGAATATTACAGCTGATTATAACGAAAGAATGATTATTGCCGTTCCGGATATTGATAATCTTGATACTGCAAGGGAACAATTTGGAAAAAGCAAGAAATCGTTTGAAGAGGGAGTCTCCTTAATTATGCGTGATCTCACAAAATTAAATCTACAAGGTCATATTCACGCTCAGGAATTGTATTCAGCAGTGAACGTCGTTATGCGTTGCCCACCAGCTCCACTTTTAAGCTTATTAACCACCAGGGATATTTTTACTCATGTTGGTGATCTCCATTTTAGGCTGGAAGAAACGATTTAAGTTGAGGTAGTTTGATGACGGATATGAAGAGAATGAATTTGATCAAGCCGAGTATAAATACTCCTTTTCACATTGATTTTGATTGGTGGAAAGAAATGGATCAAAACTGGCGTGTGGACTTGCGTGGTTTATTATGTGCAGAACATCAAGAAGAAATGAAAGCTTTTCCTGAAGACCAATTGATTGATTGGGTGGATCCGGAAACCGCAGAAGTGAAACCAATGGATGGATTACAGCATCTGGTATCCAGTCATTGTGCACTGCAAGATGATTTCCTTACTGACCATACTACTCTGGTGGATGCGGTCTTTCGCACTTTAATGTCGAATGGAAATAAACCAACTTCTCCGCAAGAGTTTGGGAATTATCTTGGAAGATCCCCAGAAACGATATTAAAGACGCTGGCGGGTCCCCGGGTTTATAAAGGTATTCGACCTTTTATTAATAATTAAGTTACTAGGCCTCTGTAGCTCAATGGATAGAGCAGCAGCCTTCTAAGCTGTTGGTTGTGGGTTCGAATCCCGCCAGAGGCGCCAATAGCATGTTGTTATAAAATTTGGAGGCTAGGTATGAAAACCGAGCGATCCGGTTTAATAAAATTTAAAGGCAATGAGGTAGTCGTTATTGGTGATGATCTTCATCCCGGAGACACAGCCCCCGGGTTTTTTTGTCATACGGTGGATTGGTTGCTTTTTAACGGGTTGGACGATACAAAAGGGAAGGTGAGAATAATTGTAGCAGTTCCTTCCCTCGATACCGAAGTTTGCGATAGGGAAACGCGGCGATTTAATTTGGAAGCAACTAATCTGGACAAGGATATAGTAATCCTTGTTGTCAGTATGGATTTGCCTTACGCTCAAAAACGCTGGTGCGGAGGAGCGGGAATTGATAGGGTAATCACATTATCCGATCATTTGACCGGTGAATTTGGCATGAAATACGCATGTTTGATGAAAGATGTTAGAGTGTTAAGGCGCGCAGTATTTGTAGTAAACCATAAAAATATAATCACATATTCCGCATATATGCCAGCCCTGGGAGATGAACCTGATTATGCTGGTGTTTTGGAGGCGGCCAAAGCTGCTTTAATAATGTAAGGAGTTAAAATGGTCGAATTTGTCAAACCGTCTGACTCTTTGAAATCGCTGGTTTTTTCCCGGTCTCAAAACAGTGGATGGCAGGTAAACGGGAATAACTTTACTTGGAGTCCTGCAACGGATGTTTATGAAACGCCAACAGGAATAATCATCAAGATCGAAATTGCAGGGATGAAACAATCTGAAATTGATATTAATTTCGAAGATAACTGTCTGACCGTAAGCGGAAAAAGACCGGATTCAAATGAACGACGTGCCTATTATCAGATGGAAATTCGATTCGGCGAATTCAATACAATGGTGGCACTTCCAAAAGGTCTGGCCTTGGAAAGTGCAAAAGCTGAGTATGAAGATGGATTCCTGGTGATTTCCATACCATTTAGTAAAGGTACGACTATTAAAATAAAAGGTTAATTAAAAATTTATGTCTGCTTCACGTTGGCACTCGAATATTATTGATTTTTTTGATTGGTTGGGAGATTCAGAAGCATCTCTGGAGGAATTATTCTTGCCGTCAATATTAACGCGTTTAACCAAAAAAAGCGGAGAAGAAACAAATGTGGAAAAACCTCCAACACCTTCTGAGGAATCGATTAAATATCCTGAAATTATTCCTATTCTTCCTTTGAGAGGAGTTGTCGTCTATCCTCAGACCGCTGTTCCTTTAACGATTGGACAACCAAGATCATTAAAACTTGTAGACGATGCTGCTGGCACTGATAGGTTGATCGGATTGATCGCCTCTCGCTCTCCGGATATTGAAAACCCTGAACCAGGCGAACTTTTTACCGTAGGGACCATAGCTGTAATTCATCGACTATTTCGTGCCCCGGATAATACCATTCGCTTGCTTGTGCAAGGATTGGTTCGGTTTAAATTAGACGAGATTGTTCAAAGCGAACCTTATTTCAAAGCCTCAATAAAATTAATCCCGGAAGAGGTTGAAGCAGGATTGGAGATTGACGCTTTGGCACGAAATGCCAGGGATCAATTTGAACATATAGCTGGTTTGAATCAATCCATTCCTCGTGAACTAGCGGCTTCAATTACAACATTGGAAGATCCTCTTCAGACGATTTATACGATAGCAAACTTTCAACGGATGGAATTAAGTGATGCCCAAAAGATACTGGAAATGGATTCCACCAAAGCGAAACTACATAAATTGATCGGTTTCCTCGTTCGTGAAGGTGAAGTCCTGCATCTTGGGCAAAAGATCCAAAATGAAGCCAGATCTGAAATTGAAAAAGTCCAACGGGAATATTTTCTACGTGAACAATTAAAAGCTATCCAAAAGGAATTAGGAGAAGAAGACGAACAAGCGGTTGAAGTCGAAGAATTCCGTGTAAAAATAGAAAGTGCAAAAATGCCCGAAGAAACAGAGAAACAAGCCCGGAGAGAACTTGATCGACTTTCCCGGTTGCCAACCGCTGCAGCAGAATACGGTGTTATACGCACATATCTGGATTGGCTGGTTTCCATCCCTTGGGCTCAAACAACAAATGATAATTTGGATATCTCCCATGCAAGAAAAATACTGGATGATGACCACTATGGTCTTACAGATGTAAAAGATCGTGTGCTGGAATATCTTGCCATTCGGAAATTAAGGATTGATCGCAAAAATGAACTAAATGGAAGTTATAAAGATAAAATCCGTCATGAAAGGGAAGGTGTGATTCTATGTTTTGTAGGACCACCTGGAGTTGGGAAGACTTCTCTTGGACAATCCATTGCACGCGCAATGAACAGAAAATTCATCCGGATATCCCTCGGTGGTGTTAGAGATGAAGCTGAAATCCGTGGTCACCGCCGAACATATATTGGTGCCATGCCAGGCAGAATTTTACAGGCAATTAGAAGAGTAGAATCGCACAACCCGGTGTTTATGCTGGACGAAATCGACAAACTTGTATTCGATTATCATGGCGATCCTGCCTCAGCATTATTGGAAGTTCTTGACCCGGAACAGAATAATGAATTCAGAGATCATTACCTTGAAGTAAGTTATGATCTTTCCCAAGTGATGTTTATAACCACAGCAAACCAACTTGAAACAATTCCATCTCCTTTGCTTGACCGCATGGAAGTTATCCGGCTTTCTGGTTACACTGAACGGGAAAAAATAGCGATTGCCAAAGAGTATTTAGTCCCCAGGCAAATTAAAGAAAATGGATTGCGAAAATCCGAAGTCAAATTTACAGTTGACGCCCTTAAGGCAATTATAGAATTGTATACACGAGAGTCTGGTGTTCGTAACCTTGAAAGACAAATTGGTTCTGTTTGCCGCAAGATCGGCATGAAAATCGCTGAAGGACAGGAAATTCAACCTCGGATAACAAATGTCGAGGCAAAGGAATATCTTGGGAATCCTTTGTTCATAGAACCGGAAGAATTAAGCGCAAGGACATCCATTCCAGGTGTAGCTGCTGGTCTGGCATGGACACCATTCGGTGGGGATGTCCTGTTCATTGAAGCAACCAGAATGCCCGGGAGTAAAGGTTTTCAATTAACAGGGTCTCTTGGAAATGTGATGCAGGAATCTGCCAAGGCAGCTTTATCTTATGTTCGATCTCATGCGGCAGAAATTGGTGTTCCAGAAGACTTCTTTGAAAAATCGGATATCCATATGCACATCCCAGCAGGCGCTCAACCAAAGGATGGCCCATCCGCAGGAGTGACCATGGCTATGGCTTTGGTTTCGTTGGTGACCGGGCGATCCATCAGAAAAGGTGTTGGGATGACTGGCGAGATCACTTTGAGAGGCCAGGTATTGCCTGTTGGAGGGATCAAGGAGAAAATGATCGCAGCCCATCGAGTTGGACTAAAGACTGTGATCTTGCCAAAGCGGAACGAGCAAGATATCAATGAAATTCCGGAGGAAATCAAGAAAGCATTAAAATTTGTTTTTGTAGATTCAGTTAGCGAAGTGTTGGCAAACGCGATCGATTTAAAATAGGCCCAACCGTTAATATTAACGGGTCGGAGTATTATCGAAATTGAAAAAAATATTATTGGCAGAAGATGATCCCACCATGGTTTCGCTTCTGAAAATCTTACTCGGGATGGAAGGTTATCTGGCAGTGAACATTACTGCAGATAATCAGGATATTATTCAGTTAACCCGAGATGAACATCCAGATCTGATTTTAATGGATGTCCACCTCGGCGAGCAAAACGGATTAGCAGTCGTAAAAGAACTTAGAAGCCTTAAAGATATCAAAAATACTAAAGTGATCATGACTTCTGGAATGAATTTGGGTGAAGAGTGTCAAACAGCTGGTGGTGATGATTTCGTACTGAAACCGTATATGCCGGATGAATTATTAAAGAAAATTAAAGATACGTTGTCTGCTTAAAAAAAATGAAAAAGAGTGAAATCATCATTAGAGAAGCTCTGCTGCCTAATGATTTCCAAGAAGTAATTTTTTTATGGCAATCATCAGGACCCGGGATTCAACTCGGCGAGTCTGATAGCCTTAAAGAGATTGAGAAAAAAGTATTCAGGGATCCAGACCTTTTTCTTGTTGCTGAATGGGGTGGAAGAATCGTTGGATCAGTTCTGGGTGGATTTGATGGCAGGCGGGGAATGGTATATCACTTGGCTGTCTCCAACCATTATCAGAAAAATGGTATTGGCGAAATATTAATGGCAGAGCTTGAAGCACGTCTTCAAAAAAAAGGATGCCTCCGCAGTTATCTTCTGGTGACGAAAGAAAATTCTGAGGCCAAGGATTTTTATTCAAAAAGAGGTTGGAAAGAATTGAATCTGTGTGTCATGGGGAAGGATATCTAGAGATATGCAATTGCGTTTTGGTATTTTGACTGCTTCAGATCGCTCATCGGTCGGAGAAAGATTGGATGAAACAAGCCCTGCTATAAAAAAAGAGATAGAAGCAGCAAAATGGGTTGTCATTCGCGTAGCCGTTATACCCGATGATTTTATTATTATTCAGGAAACGTTGAAATCATGGGTGGATCGAAATGATTTGGATATCATATTGACAACCGGGGGAACCGGGTTTTCCAGAAGAGATATTACTCCAGAAGCAACACTTGCAGTCGTGGATCGATTGGCTCCGGGATTGGTCGAAGCAATGCGCTTTCAAGGTATGAGCTCAACTTCACACGCGATGTTATCAAGAGCAGTCGCTGGAATTCGTGGTCAAGTGGTGATTATTAACCTTCCTGGCAGTCCTAAAGCAGCGGTGGAGAACTTTCGAGTCGTCCAACCAGTCTTAACTCACGCAATCGAATTATTAAGAAACGAACCTGACTCGGAAAGTCATCATTAATTAAAGAAATATATTCCGTATTTATTTTGTTTAATGAAAATTCCTTTAATACATTTAAGAAAAGGCAGTATAATCCGCAAGCGTAAATTTTATAATTACTGTGAGGAAGTATGATTGATGTAAATGATCTTCGTAAGGGTGTTACATTTGAGCTGGATGGCTCGCTTTTTAAAGTATTGGATTACAGCCATAACAAATCTGGTCGCGGTAATGCTTCGATTAGGATTAAAGCCCGAAATCTTCGGACAGGGGCTACATTAGAAAAAACATTCATTTCTGGAAACCAGGTACAAGAAGCGCGTTTGGATTTTCATAATGTGCAATACCTTTATACAGATAATGATTTTTATTATTTCATGGATAATCAGACATTTGAACAGCCAGCCGTTAAAGCAGATCTTTTAGGAGATACTGCTTTGTACTTGGTGGAAGGTATGGAAGTTAAACTGACATTTTATGATGGTGAAGCGATCGATATTGAAATTCCAGCTTCCGTTGATCTAAAAGTTGTATTTGCAGAAGCATCTGTCCGTGGTGACACCGCAACTGGTGTTACCAAGAAGGTCAAAACAGAAAATGGTCTCGAAGTACAGTGTCCAAATTTCATAAATGTCGGGGATACGATTAAGGTTGATACGCGCACTGGATCATATCTTACAAGGGCATAATTTCTACAGAGAAATTTCCAATAGTGGTCAAATGGGACTGGTTTAATCGTTTCTATTTGTCGTATTTATTGAATAGGAATATGTATGCGTACTCCAGCTGGCATTGAATGTAAGTATTTCTATGGAGACTATTATCGAGGGCGAAATCATGAAGAATGTCGGCTATTATTAAGTTCATCACAAAAATGGACTCCAAACCTGTGTACTACTTGCCCAGTACCATCAATTACACGGGCAAATGCGTGTCAATATATGGTTATAAATGCTAAAGTTAAGCGATCAGGATTGAAATTATTTAAACCCCAAGTCACGGTATCTGCTTTTTGCGAAAAAACCAACCGAAAAGTCAACCAACCCCATATAGGTTGTGGTGATTGTCATCCGATCCTGCCATCATTGAAATAAATATATGAAACTAACTTTATTGCTCGACTTGGATGATACATTGCTCGATACGAATATGCAGAATTTTATTCCTGCATATTTTAAAGCTCTTTCAGACACTCTACTTGACCAAGTTTCACCAGAAATCATGATTCCTGCACTCATGAACGGGACCTGGATGATGATGACCAAAACTGATCCCGAGAGGACATTGAAAGAGGTTTTTGATGAATTTTTCTATGCAAAAATTGGTGTCAACAGCGTTGCGTTAAGATCTAAAATTGACAGTTTTTATAATGAGGTTTTTCCTAAACTTGAATATTTAACAAAACAGCGTCCGGACGCGATTGAGTTTGTCAATTGGGCTATAGGAAAGAATTATAGAATAGTGATAGCCACAAATCCGCTTTTCCCTTTGAAAGCCATTCACCATCGACTTCGTTGGGCTGGATTGGATCCTGAAGTTATTCCTTTTTCCCATATTACTTCGTATGAGAATTCCCATTTTACAAAAGAGAATGATTCTTATTTTCCTGAGATCCTCGGAAAATTAGGTTGGGTGGATGAACCGGTAATTATGGTTGGAAATGATTTCAAGATGGATATCGAACCTGCAATGAGATCCGGATTACCAGTCTATTGGATCAAATATAAAGAAAAACAAGCGAAAGATTGTGCAGAACCACCTCAAGGAAAATTTAAAGATTTACAGACCTGGTTGGAAGGTATTCCAATTGATTCTCTGTATCATTCAATTTTAAAGCCTTCATCCTTGCTGGCAATGTTGCGTTCATCTCCAGCTGTGCTTGAAGGAAAATTAATAAA
>Ga0315268_10003201_pt1 | contig 18129 bp, 13 predicted proteins | sample C1_top_MG_FD_204535 | JGI IMG/M metagenome (GOLD analysis project Ga0315268, IMG submission 204535) | Sediment microbial communities from Yellowstone Lake, YNP, Wyoming, USA - C1_top | ecosystem: Environmental > Aquatic > Freshwater > Lake > Sediment | place: USA: Wyoming | collected 2017-08-01
ATCGGAACGGCCGTTTTCGGCTACGGCGCGGTAAGATGCCTGACCGGCCCGCCGGGAAGCGTGCAGCGCTTGCGAAACCTGGTGGACGGTGGAGGGGAGGGGCGAGACGGCAGAGAGCCGAGCTTCGCCGGCGGCCGGTCGGCCGCCGGCGAAGCGGGGGCCGATTCGACGACGCGGCATCTCTCCCGCTGGCTTGGCCTGGTCCGCCGCCTCGTGCCCCAGTCGTGGCCGGCGGCTCTGCTCAGGGTCTGGCCGGCGGCCGCGGAGGCCGAGCCGGGGAGCGGCACGGGGTTGCGTCCCCTTGAGGTGCATCTGGTCGGGTTGGTGGGCGGACTTGGCCTCATGCTCGTTCTGGTTCTCATGAACCTGGCCGGGATGCGCACGCCGAGCCTGGTGTTCGGTCTCATGGTCGCCGCGGCGGCGCTCCTGCCGCGGCTCTGGCTTGGGCGAGCCCTAGCCCGCCACCGGGCGGCCGTCTCGGGTGAACTGCCCAAGGTGGCCGAACTCCTGACCCTAGGCACGGAGAGCGGCCTGGGACTGCTGGAAGCCATGCGCTTGGCCGGCGGTCTATCCGGCGGAGGGGTGGGCCGGGCCCTTCAGGCCGCCCTGACCGAGATCGACGCCGGCCGCGAAACCCACGCGGCTCTGCGGGACATAGCCTCCCGCGTAGGCGGACAGGAGATTGCGACCTTCGTGGGTTCGGTCGTCCAGGGTCTGGCCCTGGGCGTCCCGGTGGCCCGAGTCCTGCGGACACAGGCCGACACCCTGCGATCAAGACACCGTCAGGCGCTAGAGGCCCGAATAGCCGGGCTGTCGATGAGGCTTACCGTGGTGACGATTCTCCTCTTTGTCCCGGCCCTCTTCGTCCTTTCTGTGTTGCCGAACCTGGTGGCTTTCCTGCGGGGGCAGTGGTAGCATCCGCCTTTCAACCGCGAAACCGCACAATTGCGTCTCATTTTCACGCCGGCAAGACGGCGCGAAATGGTGCTATCATTATTGCGAGCCGGCCGCCTGGCCGGAGCGTCTCATGGTAGAGAGAGGAGAACCGAGATTGGCGCCCAAGCTGGAGACTATTGACGGCAACACAGCCGCCGCGCATGTGGCCTACGCCTACAGCGATATCGCCGCCATCTATCCGATCACCCCGTCGTCTCCGATGGCGGAATCCTGTGATGAGTGGACGACTCAGGGTAGGACGAACATCTTTGGGCAGGTCCTCAAGATCTCGGAGCTGCAGTCGGAGGCCGGGGCGGCGGGGGCCGTCCACGGCGGTCTGACGGCCGGAGCCCTGATGACCACGTTCACCGCGTCCCAGGGCCTGCTCCTCATGATCCCCAACATGTACAAGATCTCCGGCGAACTGCTGCCCGCGGTCTTTCACGTTTCAGCTCGGGCTCTGGCCGCCCACGCCCTCTCGATCTTCGGCGACCATTCCGACGTGATGGCCACCCGCCAGACCGGCTTCGCTCTCCTGGCCTCGGGCTCGGTCCAGGAGGTCATGGACCTCGCTATCGTCGCTCATCTCAGCGCCGTCAAGGGACGTGTGCCGTTCCTGCATTTCTTTGATGGTTTCCGGACCTCCCACGAAGTCCAGAAGGTCGAGGTTCCGGACTACGCTGATTTGGCCAAGTTGATCGATCTCGATGCGGTGGCGGCCTTCCGGGCGCGAGCCATGAGCCCGGAGCGCCCGCACCAGCGGGGCACGGCCCAGAACCCCGACACCTACTTCCAGAACCGCGAGGGGTCCAACGGGTACTACCAGGCTGTCCCGGCTATCGTTCTGGAGAGCATGAAGAAGGTCGCCGACCTGACCGGTCGACGCTACGGCCTGTTCGACTATGTCGGCGCTCCTGACGCGGAGCGGGTCATCGTCTCGATGGGCTCGTCGACCGAAGTCATCGAGGAAACCGTCGACTACTTGGTCGGTAAGGGGGAGAAGGTCGGCCTGGTCAAGGTCAGGCTCTATCGGCCGTTCTCCCGTGAGCACTTCTGGCGGGCCCTTCCGGCCGCGTGCCGGCGCATCGCCGTCCTCGACCGGACGAAGGAACCGGGGTCGCCGGGCGAGCCGCTCTACCAGGACGTCTGCACGGCCCTGGCCGAGGCGCTGATCGCCGGTGGAGGCCGGGTCGCGACGAAGTGGACGGGTAGCCCGGCGAGTTTGGGTGAGCCCGGACGCGGATTGCCCGAAGTCTACGGTGGTCGCTACGGTCTAGGTTCAAAGGACTTCACTCCGGCCATGGTCAAGGCCGTTTTCGACAACCTGTCCCTGGCCACGCCCAAGGCGAACTACACCGTGGGCATTGTCGATGACCTGAGCGAGACGTCGCTGGAAGCGGGTCCGGTCCTCGATACCGCGCCGGTCGGGACCTATGCCTGTAAGTTCTACGGCCTGGGGTCGGACGGCACGGTAGGGGCGAACAAGAACAGCATCAAGATCATCGGCGACCACACCGACATGTACGCCCAGGCTTACTTCGCCTACGACTCCAAGAAATCCGGGGGCATGACCATCTCGCACCTGCGTTTCGGCACAAAGCCTATCCAATCGTGCTACTTCGTCGAGCAGGCCGATCTCGTGGCCTGCCATCATCCAAGCTATGTCGCCAAGTACGATCTTCTGTCCGACCTCAAGCCGGGCGGGGTCTTCCTGCTCAACTCGCCCTGGAAGGTCTCGGAGCTGGGGGAGAAGCTGCCGGCCGCGGTGAAGAGAACCATCGCCCGTAAGAAGATCAGGTTCTACACCATCGACGCGGCTCGCATCGCTGAAGAGGTCGGCATGAACGGCCGGATCAACGTGGTCATGCAGGCCGTCTTCTTCAAGGTTTTCGGCGTCATCCCGGCCGGAGAGGCCATCGACTACATCAAGCAGACCATCAAGAAGACCTACGGCCGCAAAGGCGAGGCCGTCGTCAAGAAGAATTTCGAAGCCGTCGATCGGTCGGTAGCCGGGCTGGAGGTCGTTGATTACCCGGCTTCTTGGGCCGAGGCCCTCGACGAAGCGGCCGCGACCAGCGATTTTGGGGCAACGTCGACCGACCTTCCGGTGGGGAGGGCGGCCCTGGAGTACATGAAGAAGGTCGCCAAGCCCGTCCTCGATCTGGCTGGTGACAAGCTGCCCGTCAGCGCTTTCACCCCGGATGGCGTAACCCCGACTGGGACAACCAGGTTCGAGAAGCGCGGTATCGCTCTCGCGGTTCCGGTCTGGACGTCCGAGGGCTGCGCCCAGTGCGGTAACTGCGCCATGGTCTGCCCGCACGCGGCTATCCGCCCCTACCTCATCCGGAAGGAAAGCCTGGCCGGCGCGCCGCGGGGTTTCGTGACCACGGCGGCTAGGGGGCGCGAGGCCGAGGCTCAAGGTCTCCGCTACCGCATCCAGGTCTCTCCGCTCGACTGCACCGGTTGCCGCAACTGCCTGGAGGTTTGTCCGGCCAAAGAGAAGCCGCTGTCAATGGTCTCCATCGAGGAGGGCGTGGCGGCCGAGGCCGGCAACTGGAGCTTCGCCGACAAGCTACCGGCCATCACCGACGTCTTCGCGTCGAACACCGTAAAGGGCAGCCAGTTCCTGCGTCCGCTTTTCGAGTTTTCCGGGGCCTGTGGGGGATGCGGAGAGACCCCCTACGTCAAGCTCGTCACCCAGCTCTTCGGTGACCGCATGATCATCGCCAACGCCACCGGCTGCTCCTCCATCTACGGCGGAAGCTCGCCAACCTGCCCCTACACCGTGGGACCCGACGGGCGCGGTCCGGCTTGGGCCAACTCGCTCTTCGAGGACAACGCTGAGTTCGGCTACGGCATCGGTCTGGGGGTGGCTCAACGCCGGGAGCGCCTGGCCGATCTCGTGGGCCGGGCCGTGGCGGCCGGGGTGGCTGGAGAAATCGGGGAGGCCTTCGCCGCGTGGCTGGTCTCTCTGGGCGATCCGGGCAAAGCCCGTGACCTGGGCGAGAGGATCAAGAGACTCCTGCCGAAGGCCAAGGCCTCGGCGCCGGAGACCGCCCGGCCCCTGCTGGAAGAGATCGACAGCCTCAGCGACCTCTTCGGCAAGGCCTCCATCTGGGTTATCGGCGGGGACGGCTGGGCCTATGACATCGGCTACGGCGGGCTCGATCACGTCCTGGCCTCCGGCGCCGACGTGAACGTCCTTGTCTTGGACACGGAGGTCTACTCCAACACCGGCGGCCAGTCGAGTAAGTCCACGCCGACCGGCGCCGTGGCCAGGTTTGCCTCGGCGGGTAAATCGACCAAGAAGAAAGACCTCGGTCTCATGGCTATGAGTTACGGCTACGTTTACGTGGCCTCGGTGGCCATGGGCGCGAGCCGCAATCAACTTCTCAAGGCCCTGAGTGAAGCCGAAGCCTATCCGGGTCCGTCTCTCATCATCGCCTACGCGCCGTGCATCAACCACGGTATCGATATGACCCACAGCCAGGAAGAGGAAAAGAAGGCCGTCGAGGCCGGATACTGGACCCTCTACCGCTACAACCCGGCTCTGGCCGAGGCCGGGGGGAATCCCTTCACCCTTGATTCCAAGGACCCAACCGGCAGCTATCGTGACTTTCTCCTGGGCGAAGGCCGCTACTCCTCCCTCCGGGGTCAGTCCCCGGAAAGGGCCGACACTCTCTTCGCCAGGGCCGAGGCCGAGGCCAGGTCCCGCTACGAGAACCTCAAGCGCATGGCCCAGGCCGGCAAGGAAAGCTGACCAGCCAGGACGAGGGGTGGCGTGGAACGTCGGCTTCTGGGAGGAATTGGCGCGCAATGGCGAACTAGCGGGCAGGGAGGAGGGGAAGACGGATGGATCTTACGATACTCCTGGGCTTCCTCGTTGGTTTCGGCGCCGAGATAATCGATGGCGCGTTGGGGATGGCCTACGGCGTTATCTCCAACACCATCATGCTGGCCCTGGGCTACAGCCCGGCCGTGGCCAGCGCCAGCGTGCACGCCGCCGAGATCGTGACCACGGCGACCTCGGGCGTCTCGCACTGGCGGTTTGGCAACGTCGACAAGAAGCTCTTCAAGAGCCTGATCATTCCGGGCGTCATCGGCGGCGTGATCGGCGCCTATATCCTGGTTAACGTTCCGTCCGTCTACATCAAGCCCATAGTCGCCGCTTACCTGATGGCCATGGGCCTAGTCATCCTCACCAGAGGCATCAAGGGCGTTCCGAGCGGGGAAGTGAGGAAGAACGTGGAGGTCCTCGGCCTGGTCGGCGGGTTCTGCGACGCTATCGGGGGCGGTGGCTGGGGACCAGTCGTCACCTCCACCCTTATCGCCAGGGGCAACACGCCTCGCTACACTATCGGGTCGGTGAACCTTTCGGAGTTCTTCGTCACGACGGCCGAGTCGATAACCTTCTTCCTGACCATCGGGTCCATGCTCAACTGGAAGCTGATCTTCGGGATCACCCTTGGCGGCGTGCTGGCCGCCCCCCTCGGGGCCTGGGCCACGAGCCGGCTCCCGATCCGGACGCTCATGATTATGGTCGGGCTCCTGGTGCTCCTCACCAGCGCCCGCACGCTCTATCTGGCTTTGCCGGCTCTGGTGAAGCTGTTCTAAGGTCGGCCGCGCTCCATGACGCGCACCTCTAGAGCAGGAATTGCTCAACATGAGCGGTATCAGCGTGTAATGGCAGGTAGTCCCGCCGGGCGCGCCCCCTGACCAAACTGGCCGGATTGACACGGTCGGCGTCCGAGCATCTCCCGGGAGAAGGCCAGGAAGCTTGCTCTCTTCGAAAGCGGAACCTGGACGTCCCAAGCTGGCGATCATCGGACTGGACTGCGCCGAGCCGTCCCTCGTCTTCGAGAAATGGTGGGACGACCTTCCGGTCCTGAGATCCCTGGCCGAGACCGGTGTCTGGGGTCGGCTGACGACCACCGTACCACCTATTACCTGTCCGGCCTGGACGGCCATGGCCTCCGGCCGCGATCCCGGCGAACTCGGCATCTACGGTTTCCGGAATCGGCGTAGCGGCCTCTACGCGGATGTGGGCATAGCCCTTTCCGACGCCGTCACCGTGCCCCTCCTCTGGGACCGCCTGGGGGCCGCGGGCTTCGACAGTCTCGTCCTCGGCGTTCCGCAGACCTATCCGCCACGACCACTGAGGGGCGCCCTGGTCACCTGCTTCCTCACCCCCGGGGCGGATGTCGCCTTCACCTACCCCCCGGAACTCAAGACCGAGGTTCTCCAGGTGGTGCCGGACTATCAGTTTGACGTTCCCGAATTCCGCACCGAAGACAAGGCCCGGCTCCTCTCCGACCTGCGCCACATCACCGCCGGCCACTTCAGGCTGACCCGCCACTTCGTCCGCACGCGGGCCTGGGACTTCCTCATGATGGTCGAGATTGGTGTCGACCGGGTTCACCACGGCTTCTGGCAGTACATGGACCCCGCCCACGCGCTCCACGAACCAGGTTCGCCCTATGCTTCGGCCATCTTCGACTACTATTGCCTCATCGATCGGGAATTGGGCCGTCTCCTGAGTCTTCTACCCACAGGCGCTCTGGTCATGGTCGTCTCCGACCATGGGGCCCAAGCGATGGAGGGTGGCTTCGCCATCAACGAATGGCTCCGGGCCGAAGGCTACCTCCGTCTCCGCGAAGTCCCGCGACCTCCGGCGCCTGTCGACAGGGCCGCCGTGGATTGGACCAAGACCACGGCCTGGGGCTACGGGGGTTACTACGGGCGGCTGTGCCTCAACCTGAAGGGCCGCGAACCCGAGGGCCTCGTCGAGCCGGCTGACGCCGAGCGCGTCCTGGACGAGATTGCCGCCAAGCTCGAGGCGATCTGCCTTCCCGACGGCCGTCCGATGGGCAACCGGACGTTCCGTCCTCGGCAGATCTACCGCGAGGTTCGAAACCTACCGCCCGATCTCATGATCTACTTCGGAGATCTTCGCTGGCGGTCCCAGGGAACGGTTGGCGGCGGACAGATCTTCACCCTGGCCAATGACACCGGACCGGACGGGGCGAACCACGCCCAGGAGGGCCTCTACATACTCACGTCCCTGGACAAAGCGCGGGCCGTGTCGCGCGCGGGGCCAGCCCGGCCCGGCCCCACCCGCGGCTACCTTGACATCGCCCCGACCGTCCTGAGGCACTTTGATCTGCCCATTCCCGCGGAACTCAGAGGGCATCCAATCCATGAGAGACAGTGAGCGCGTTGCCTAGAACCTGGCTCGCCTACGCTCTGGCCGGGTTCATCCTGGTTTTGGCGGCGGCCATCCCTTGCGCCATCCCCGCTCGGGTGAGCATCGGTCACCTTGACGCTCCCGGCCGAGAGGTCACGGCTGGTTGGGTCGTTCAGGTCACGCCGAATGACGGCCCCAATCAGGACCAGCCCGCCTCAGGGATCGCGCCGGCCGGGGGTGGGAGGGTCTTGGAAGCCGGGCGGGGCACGATGGTGTGGTTGGTCAGCGAGGACGATTGCATCGTGAGCGACGGTCGGGCCTCGGTGCGGGTCAGTGTTTCTTATGAGTTCCTCTCACCCGGGAAAGAGTCGGGGGACAAGTTCAGGGCGGGACGGGTTCTCGTCGCCTTGGCCACGGCTGAGACACGGTCGTCCGGCCCGCGCGTGCTGTCCTACACGGCCGTCGAGTTGCCCCTCACGGCCACGCGGGCCGAGGCTGTTCTGGCCATCCCCGAGACGCGTCAGGACAGAGGTGTCGGCCTGGCCATTGGCCTGAAGGGTCCCGGTAGGTTGGCGATCAGGGAGGTTTCCGTGCCTGGCGGGCAGAGCGAGGGGAGGTTTTCGTCCGGGCTGGCCCAGGCTCTCTGGGGCTTTGAGACGGGCGATCCTTCGCGCCATGTCACGTGGCAGCCTTGGGAGGCTGGGGCCCGGGACTACGGAGGCGACCCGAGCCGGGCCTTGGTTGTCCTGGCTCTTTGGCTTGGCCTTCTGGGAGCGACCATGATTCTTCTGAGCCTTCTCGACTTCGGTCTGGCGACAGTTTGTCTTGGGGCCAGCCTGGCCATTGCCTGTGTCGAGCCGTCGCCCTTCGAGGTTCTTCTGCTTGTCTGGTTGGTGGTCGGAGGTCTGCGACGGCAGTTCCGGCTCGAGCTCACCCTTCCGCCCCAGAAGCGAGTGGTCCTGTTCGCCGGCCTGCTCGTGGTCTTTTCGGGTCTGTCCTGGCTTCTGGGGGACCGGAGCGCGGGGTCTCTTCTCTACCTGGCCAAGAGCTTCTACGGTCTGGCCCTGGGGCTGGCCTTCGCCGGTTACTGCCGAAAGCCCGAACAGGTGCGTTCTGTTCTCGCCGGGCTGGTCGTCGCCGGCGCGATTGGGGTGGTCGGCTTCGCCTTGGGTGGCCTTGTCCCTGGCGGCATTGTCGGGCGAGTGGGTTGGCTGTCGTCTGGGGGCGTCACAGGGTTCATGAAGGACAAGAACGTCCTCGGGGTTCTGCAAGTCTTGGCGCTGGTGGCTCTCTGGACCTTCACCCGGTGGCGGTCGCCGGTGGCGGGACGGGCGGTGGAGGAACACGCGGTGGCGGGACGGGCGGTGGAGGGACACGCGGTGGCGGGACGGGCGGTGGCGAGGTGGATCGAGCTTGCGACGCTTGGCGTTCTAGTGACGGCGGTCGGCTTCACCATCCTGATGTCGCTGTCCCGGACAGCCTGGGCCGGACTGCTCCTGGCCATGCTTCTTCTTTTCCTGGTGGGGTCGAACCCCGGTGACAGGTCAAAACTCGCGGCTGCGCTGGTTGTCTTGGTCGTCACCTCGGGGGCGGTGGTCATCCTCCGCTCCGATCTCGGGCAGGCTCTGGCGGGCAGACTGGCGATACGCGCCTATGATCTCCAGGGTCGCCTCCCGAGGTCCCTCAGGGCCCTGACGACAGGACTCGGACACCCGTTTGGCGTAGGTCCGGCCTACTTCGAGCGGACCTTCGCCTTCTCTGTCCACAACGTCTACCTGAGGGTCTTCGCCGAGAACGGCTGGATCAGTCTGGTTTCCTACCTGGCCATGCTGTCTCAGATGGCCTGGATCGTCTGGGGGAGGCGCCGCGATCCCCTGGGCCTGACTCTAGGCGTCGGCCTGGCCGTTCTCTTTCTCAGCGGCCTGGTCATTGACACCCTTCACTGGCGCTTCTTCTGGGTTCTGCTCGGGGCGTCGCTGGCCTACACGGCGTGTCCGGGGGGGGAGGTCGGAGGCTTCTCGTGAGGCATCCTAACGTACTTCTCGTGGTGCTCGACACCGTTAGAGCCGATCATTGCGGAGCGTTCGGCTATGAACGGCCCACGACCCCGTTCCTCTGCCGTCTGGCCGAGTCCTCCATCGCTTACGATGACGCCATCACCAACGCTCCCTGGACCCTCCCGGCGCACGCCTCGCTCTTCACCGGCCTTCTTTCCTCGGTCCACGGCTGCCAGGAGGGGAACCCGTACCTCGACCGGGCGATGCCGTCGCTTCCGGAGACTTTCCGGCGGCAGGGGTACTTTACGGCCGCGGTGTCCTGCAACACCTGGATCAGCCCGGCCTTCGGTTTTGGGCGCGGTTTTGACCTTTTCATCAAGCCCTGGCAGCTCCGGCAGAAGGACGACGACATTTCGCGGCAGGCGCGTCTTCGCCAGTTGAGGGCAAGGGCGGTCCTGGACTTCATCAGACGCGATCCCCTATCCAACCTGGCCAACGGGCTATATGGACGGTTCCTGTGGAGAATCCGAGACAAGGGGGCCGGCCGGGCCAACGCCTTTCTCCGACGACTTCTGCCTCGCCTGCCGCAGCCATTCTTCCTGTTCGTCAACTACCTGGAGGCCCACCTTCCCTATCGGCCCCCTTCCGGCTGGGGCCGGCTCTGGCTCCACGAGGATGACCGCCGGCGGAAACGTCGCTTGAGCCAGGACCCCTGGACCTACGTGACCAAGCGGCGCGACATGACCGCGGCTGAGGCTGATCTGCTCGTGAAGCTCTACGACGCCGAGGTCGAGTACGTCGACGCCTGTCTGGGGAATCTGTGGGGCCTGCTGGCCGCGCGGGGGCTGGCCGATGGCGCTCTGACCCTAGTGACGAGCGACCACGGCGAGAACCTCGGCGAGCATCACCTCATGGATCACCAGTTCTCCGTCCACCAGTCGCTGCTTGAGGTGCCTTTGGTCTTGCGGCTTCCGGGAGGAGAAGGAGGAGGGGTGCGCCCGGGAGCGCCGGTGGACCTGACCCAGGTGGCCCCGACGCTCCTGAGCGCCGCCGGCCTGGCCTCCGGGAACGACTTCCCCTCGGCCACTCTCCTGGCGGCCCCTTCGGACCGGTCGAGGATCGCCGAGTACGAGTCGCCTGGAGGGTTCCTCCGGCGTCTGGGCGAGATTTGTCCGGGGGTTGACTTAGATCCCCTGGACCGATCCTTGCGAGCCGTGATCCGGGACGGACTCAAGCTGGTCGAGGACAGCAGCGGCGTCTGCCGGCTCTTTGACCTCAAAGCCGATCCGCGGGAAGAGCGTGACCTGGCCGGGGACAGGCCGGCCGAGACCGGGTTCCTCCGGGATCTGGCCTACCGGGTGGCCGGCCCGCTTGAAGCCCGCCTGGGGGTGGCCCGGGATCCGGATTCCGAGGCCGATCTCGACCCGCGGATCCGGCAACGCCTGAGAGACACGGGGTACCTCGAATGAACCCCGAGAAGGGCAGACGCGCGGCCGCGGTACGGTGGTATTGCCTGGCCTTGGCGGTAGCCATCCCCATTTGTCTCAGCCTGAGCATCGGCGGGTACCGGGTCAGCCCCAGCCTGGGCGATCTGATGATGGCCGTCGGGGTGGTGGGCATCCTGGTCACCCTCCCGGCCAGGAACCTGCTTTTGGGGCCCTTTCTTCCTTATGTGGCCCTCACCCTCGTCGCTACGGTCTGGGGCTTCGCCTGTGGCCGGATCACGGCCGGAACCGTGGCGGCCGAGACTTTCAAGATTGCCGCCGTGTACGGCTACGCGGTCATCGGCGCCCACCTGCTCGGGACCGAGGACCGGCTGAAGGTCTTTCTCACTACCTGCCGGTGGATGGGGGCGTTCGAGGCCCTCCTTGGCGTGGCGGGCAGCGTGCTCCTGACCCGCTTCGACATTCACCTTCCATTCTCCAGTTGGAGGGCTGTCGGGACCCTGCCAACCGCCAACGTCCTGGGCGCCTATCTCGTCTTCTGCTTGGTGTGTTCGACGGCGGTCTATCATCTCCGTCAGGCGCGCACCCGCTCCTTCGATCTCGCCTACGCCGGAACCAGCCTCCTCATGGTCGCCGGAATCGTCGCCAGCGGGACCCGGGGTTCCCTGCTGGCCCTCCTGGTCGCTGTTGTCTTCTACGGTCTGATCTTCAGGAAGCGAGGCGCCGGGCTGCTCCTGCTGGCGGCGGGAACTTCGGCCGGGGCGGTGGCTCTGGCGATGGCGTTCTTTCCGGGCGTGGCCGGACGGATCATCGCCGATCCCAGGTCGAGCCAGTCGGTGGAGAACCGCCTGAAACTCTGGCGTTTCGGCTGGGAGACTTTCCGAGACGCTCCGGTGGTCGACAAGCTGGTCGGGCTGGGACGGGGTAGTTTCATCGCTCTGACCAAGGGACAGAGCGGGCTCACCCCGGCCAACACTCACAATACGCCCCTGCTGCTCCTCACGGAGACGGGTATCCTCGGGCTGGGCACCTTCCTGGTCCTGGTCGGCTGGGTTTCCGCCGGCCTCATCCGGGTCTGGGGTCGCCTTGAACCAAGCCTCCGGGTCGCCCTCGGCCTGTACTGGTTTGGCGGGTTGGCCCTCGCCGTTCAGGGGCTGACTAACGATGTGACCGAGTTCAGGCCTCTGTGGCTTCTCCTCGGGCTCGCCTATGGGATTGTCAAAACGCGCGACGCGGGGACGGGATCGCCATGACCGGTCGGGTAGTTGTCTTCGGTATCGACGGAGGAACCTGGTCCATTCTGAGGCCCCTGATGGAACGGGGTCTTATGCCCAATCTCGCCGGGCTTGTCCGGGAGGGGGCCTCCTTCGACCTCCAGTCGACGATGCCGCCGATCACCCCGCCGGCGTGGACGACCTTCCAGACCGGAGTAGGCCCCGGCCGGCACGGAGTCTACGACTTCAGCCGTCCGACGCCGGGCTCCTACGGAAGCGAGTTCCTCAACTCCGCCCAGATCCTGGCCCCGACGATCTGGCAGATGGTCAGCCGGGCCGGCGGGAGAGTAATCGCCCTCAACGTGCCGGTGACCTATCCACCCTACCCGGTCAACGGGGTCATGGTGACGGGTCTTGAGACCCCCGGTCTGGACGCGGGCTTCACCTACCCAGGCGAACTGGGTGATGAACTCCGGAAGGCCGTGCCGGACTACCGCATCACCACCACGCTGGCCGTGTTCAACTTCGGGGGTCTCACAGCCCTGACCGCCCGGCTCAAGCAGATGATTGAGGCCCGGGTGAGGGCCATGGAGTTTCTCCTCGACCGCCAGCCGTGGGATTTGGCCATGGTTCACTTCCAGGCCCCCGACGTTCTCCAGCACGCTGTCTACCCGCACCTGGACCCTAGTTGTCCCGGGCACAACCCTCGCCTCTTCGGCAAAGCCGTCGAGGTCTACCGGGTCCTCGACGCGGGACTGGGGCGGCTTCGGGCCCTTGTCGCCGGCCCCGGCACTCTTACGGTGGTGATGTCGGACCACGGCTTCCGGCGGGTGGAGAGGAGTTTCTACCTCAACGAGTGGCTGGCTCAGGAGGGGCTCCTGGGCCGGAAGCGCTCCTCGCCGGCGCGATCGCTCTTCCGGGCGGCCACGGTCAAACTGCGCCAGTGGGATCGCCTCAACGTGGCTACCCTGGTCGGCCGCCGGGCCAGGGACCAGATCAGGAGGAAGCTCACGGTCGACGTCCTGGTTGATTGGGGCCTGACGCGGGCCCACGCCTCCGGGTGGTGGGCGGGGTTCGTCTACGCCAACGTCCGGGGCCGCGGCGAGCGGGGGGTCGTGGATCCGGAGGCGGCTGGGGAGCTTCTAGCCCGGATACGGGACTCCCTTACGACTCTGGAGACGGCCGACGGCCGGCAGGTTGTCCGGCGGGTCTACCCCAGGACCGAGGTGTTTCAGGGGTCCGAGGCCGGCGTGGCGCCCGATCTCCTCGTTGAGCCGGCCCCCGGCTTTGAGATCAACAAGACTCTCTCCGGCCATCTCTACCGCACGCATCTCCTGCGCCGCGACCCACTGGGCACCCACGATCCGCGAGGCATCCTCGTCCTGGCAGGCGCCGGAGTCCGATCAGGGCCGGGCGAGTTGGCCCCGGCCATGGTTGACGTGCCCTTCACTGTTCTGCACTATCTTGGCCTGCCCGTTCCCGACCACCTGGAGGGACGGTTCATCGCCGAGGCATTCGACGACACGTGGCTCAGGGGCCATCCCATCAGCCGGGCGCCCTACCCGGAGCTTGGGGGACCGTGGGCCTCGTCGAAGATCGCGGTCTACTCGGCCAGGGACGAGGAACGTATCGGCCGCCGCTTGGAGGATCTGGGCTACATGTAGGGCCTCCGGCGCGCGCTCGGAGTGCGCTTGAGGGCTGAAACGGGGAGGACCCTTCGTCGCTTTCCGACTCTTTCCACCGTTGACGCCGGCCGGTCTCGGGCGTAGATTGGAATGGTCAAGGTTCCACGTTGTCTCGCCACGGGCCCCCCGGGAGCAACCTCCGGCCAAGGAGGTGACTTGAGTGTTCTTCCGTCGGGTCCTAGCCCGGAGCCTCCGGGGGCTGCGCATGCTCGGCGACGGGGGCGTCACTACGGCCGAGTACGCTCTGCTCCTGGCCTTAGTTGTGGTTGTGCTCATCTCCAGCCTCACCACCCTCGGCGCCACCCTTCAGGACAAGCTCCAGAGCATCATCGACACCCTGACCGGCGTGAACCCCTAACCTCGGGCTCCCGAGCGTTCATCTGGACGCCCGGCGAGCGGAAGGCCACCCCGGACGAGGCCCGTGAAGCGGAAGGGCCGGAAGCGGCGCCCGGCGACGCCAGGAAGGGGGGAGCAAAGCCGGTGGACCACTTCGGCCAAAGGAAGTCGGGGGCCGGCCGGGCCGGGCCGATCCCAGGTTTTGGACCGGGCGGTGGGCAGCGTGGCGCGGTGACAGTGGAGTTTATCCTTACCGCCACCCTATTGTTCATCATCCTCTTCAGCATCGTGGAGTTCGCCTTCATCTTCAACGCCAAGCTCATCATGACCGGCGCCGCCCGGGAGGGGGCGCGGCGGGCCGCCGTCGAGGGAGGCGCCACCCCGGGGGCCCAGGCCTGCATTCAGGATTACCTTCGCCTCGGGAACATCCAGCCCGGCGAGGTCGAGGTCTCCATCACCCCGAGGCAGGCCTCCTACGGCACGACGATAAGGGTCCGCCTGACCTACCACTACCCGGTCATGACCGCCCTTCTCAGACCTATCATTGGCCAGAGCCTTACCCTGACCGCGGAGGTTCTGACTCGCGGAGAGAAAGTGAGGGCCAGGGATGACTAGACGGAAACCCGGGCAGGCCGGGGCCGCCGCGACTCTGGTCATCGTCTTCCTGCCGGTCCTCCTGGCCGGAGTGGCCCTGGTCATCGATGCCGGCGCCCTGCTCACCGCGCGGGCGCAGATGGCGGCCGCCGCGGACATGGGCGCCCTGGCGGCGGTCCAGGACCTCGACTACGATCTCTTGGCGGAGGGGTCGATCGTCATCCTCGAGGAGGAGGCTGTCTCCGACGCCGAGGCCTGGATCCTGGCCAATCTGTCCCACCAAGCCTTCATCGAGCCGGAGACGGTCGTGGCGGTCGTGACGGTCCTGAACACCGAAAACCGCCCGGCCAACCTGACCTGCCCGATCACCGGGCGCCCCGTCAGCCAACCCACGGTCTGCGTCCTCGTGCGGGCTGTGATCCACCTGCCCTTCCTGCCCTCGCTCGGTCTGGTCACGGTCGAAGTCCACGCCGACGCGAGCGTCGTGGGCCGACCCTGAGGCCCACTAAAGCTCAAGGGCCGTGGCCAGACTCTCCCACTTCCGCAGGGTTTCTTCGAGGTCGGCCAGGACCTGGCGGTACTGGAGGCCGAGGTCCGCTCCGGCGCCCTGCCGGTAGCTGGCGGGATCGGCCAGAAGGACTTCGATCTCTCCCCGGCGGCGTTCGAGACGGGAGATGCGGTCCTGGACCTCATCGATCTCTCGCTGGATCTGAGTTCGCCGGCCCTTGGACAAGGCCGCGGGGGCGGCCACCGGCGCCTTCGCGGGGCTGGGTGTTGAACTCGCCCGGCCCGGCCCGGCGGACGACCGGCCCTCCCTCAACCCGGCCGGTGAGGCCCGCGTCGTGATGCCCGCCTTTCGGAGGCGCTCCTGGGCTAGCCAGAGTTTGTATTCCCGATAGCCACCGGCGAAATCGGCCAGGCTGCCCAGGTCGAGTTCCCAAATGCGGGTGGCCAGGCGCTCGATGAAGTAGCGGTCATGGGAGACGAAGATGACCGTGCCCCCAAACTCCAGAAGGGCCGTCTCCAGAGCCTAGCGGGCCGGGAGATCGAGATGGTTGGTCGGCTCGTCCAGGACGAGAACGTTGGGCGCCGAGACCACCAGACAGGCCAGAACCAACCGGTTCCGCTCCCCGCCGCTTAAGGTCGAGATGGACTTCTGGACGTCGTCGCCGGAGAAGAGAAACCGCGCGAGGTAGGCGCGGGCCGCGGGGATGTCGAAGCCGGTCACGTCCATGAGTTCCTCGAGCACGGTCCTGCTGTCCACCAGTTTGTCGAACCCCTGGGAGAAGTAGCCGACCATTGTTCCCGCGCCCCACCGGATCCGACCCTCACTGGGCCTGCGACGCCCGACGGCCACCTCGAGGAGGGTGGTCTTGCCGACTCCGTTGCGTCCCAGCAGGGCGACCCTCTGTCCGCGCCGGACCTGCGCCGTCAGTCCACGGAAGAGCCAGCGGGCCTGACCGGCCGGTTGATCGTCGGTGAAGGCCAGGCCCACATGGTCGAGGTGGAGGACTTCGCGACCGGTCAGATCGGTTGAGGCGAAACGGATGGCCGCTTTCCGCGCCGGTCCGGAGGGTCTTTCCAGGCGCGGCATTCGATCCAGGGCCTTCTGGCGAGATTGGGCCATGGTCGTGCGGTTGCCGGCCATGTAGCGGCGAACGTAGTCCTCAAGTCGCTCGATCTCTTCCCGCTGGCGTTCGTAGGCCTCGCGGGCCTGGGCCAGCTTGAACTCCTTCTGGGCCGCGTAGGCCGTGTAGTTTCCGGTCCAGGCGGTGAGACGATGTTTCTCGAGCTCCAAGACCCTGGTGGCCATGTGGTCGAGGAAGTAGCGATCGTGGGAGACGGCCATGACCGAACCGTGAAAGGTGGCGAGGTACTCCTCCAGCCACTCCACGGCCTGGAGGTCAAGATGGTTTGTCGGTTCGTCCAGGATGAGGAGATCCGGCTCCTCCAGGAGCAGCCGGGCCAGATGGGCCCGGGTCCGCTGTCCTCCGCTCAGGCGTGAGAGGGTGAGGTGGAGATGCGGCTCGCGAAACCCGAGGCCGAAGAGAACCGTCCTGGCCCGGGCTTCTCTGGCGTAGCCCCCCTCGACCTCGAATGCCTCGCGGAGAGCCCCGTACTCCTCCATGAGTTCGGCGAGCTCCGGGCTGTCCGGGCCAAGGCCGGCCATCTCGGTCTCGATCTCGCGCAAGCGCTCCTCGCGGTGAGCCAGGCCGGACATGGCCTCCAGGGCGTGGACGAAGAGTTCGGGTCCGTCGCCGACCAGCGGCCTCGTCTCCTGCTCCAGATAGCCTACCCGGACACGTCCAACCAAGCGGACCAGGCCGTCATCGGGGAGGAGGCGCCCGGTGACGGCCTCCAGAAGGGTGGTCTTCCCAGAGCCGTTCGGACCCACGAGCCCCACGCGATCACCCCGGCCAATGGTGAAGGTGACGCCGGAGAAAACAAGGTCGGCGCCGAACGACTTGGCGAGATTCTGGGCCACCAGCACGGTCACCCTGACTGCCCTCCTTCAGCAACAAGGAACATGATATCACATGCTGTTTTGGACCTTCGCGGGCGACCCGGGCGAGGGCGCCGGTATCGGGGCGGGCAGCCCTGGCCTGAACCGATAGGACTTGCCAGGAAAACGGTCCTTTGATACTCTTCTAATTAGACAGCGGTCTAACATCTTAGGCCAAGGTTTAACCGTTTCGCCCGTCCGCCGCGCGTTCATCAGTCCCGGCGGGTAGTCGGAAAGGCGGGTGTAAGGAGAATGACAGAAACCGATGTGGCCGAGGCTCTTCGCTTCTTGAAGGGCCTAGCCGATGAGACGCGGCTCCGCCTGATAGGCCATCTGGCCAACGGCGAGCACAGCGTGGGGGAGTTGGCGGGGCTCCTTGAACTGAAGGCCCCGACGGTCTCGCACCACCTGACCATTCTCAAGGATCTCGGTCTGGTGAAGATGAGTCCCGAGGGTAACACCCATCTCTACCGCCTTGACGGCGAGGCCCTTCGGGGTCTCGGACGGCTGTTTCTGAGCCCGGAATCGGTCGTTTCCCTGGCCTGCCCGGTGGGGGAGGAAGCCTGGAAGGCCAAGGTTCTGCGCGACTTCACCGAGGGAGAGCGGATCATCCAGATGCCCGTCCGCCACAAGAAGCGTCTGGCCATTCTGGAGTGGCTGGCCGGCGAGTTCGACCTCGGGGTCCGCTACCCGGAAAGCCGGGTCAACGAGATTCTTAAGATCCACTACCCCGACTACGCCACCCTGCGCCGTGAACTGGTTGATTGGCGGTTCATGGCCCGCGAGAACGGGGTCTACTGGCGGCTGCCCGACGATGAGGCCGGGCCGAGGACCGAGGGAAGGGACGGCCGGGAAGGAGCGGATCAGGCTTGAGCGGATCGAGTGGACCCTGGCGGCCGTCGGCGATGGCCCGGGTCGGCCTTCTGGCCGCGGTCTATTTCGTGCTCACGGCCCTCCCGCCGCTTTCGTCCTTCGCCTTCGGGCCGGTCCAGGTCCGGGTTTCCGAAGCTCTGATGGTTTTGCCGGCCCTGGTCCCGGAGGCTGTCTTCGGCCTGTTTCTGGGTTGCCTGGGGGCCAACCTCGCCGGCGGGTTGGGCCCGGTCGACCTAGTCTTCGGGAGCCTGGCCACCCTGGTCGCGGCCTACCTCGTCACCCGGGTCCGGCGACCGTGGCTCGTTCCCCTGCCGACCATCGTCGTCAACGCCCTGGTCGTCGGGACCTACCTGCCGCTTCTT
>Ga0315268_10003202_pt1 | contig 18115 bp, 21 predicted proteins | sample C1_top_MG_FD_204535 | JGI IMG/M metagenome (GOLD analysis project Ga0315268, IMG submission 204535) | Sediment microbial communities from Yellowstone Lake, YNP, Wyoming, USA - C1_top | ecosystem: Environmental > Aquatic > Freshwater > Lake > Sediment | place: USA: Wyoming | collected 2017-08-01
TATAATTAAAAAAAAGGAAATAAAAGGAGGAAATATATACCAAATATATAGATTACTTTAAGAAGGAATTTAAGAATTATGATAATAGTGACATTAACGTTTTTGATAAAATTTATGAAGATGTGTGTATTAAAGTACTTGAAACTCGTTTCTATGCAACTCTGAGAATGGCACTCTATAAAAGAAAATAGTAATTTATTCACATCCGTGAGAGAATCTTTCTTGAATCCAATTTGAATTGATTACGTCGACAACCATCTGAATATGTTCTTCACGAGTCTTACATTTTCTGGGTTTGACTGTGCAAAGACGTCTGAGTCGCCTATGAAAACAACCTTGCCCTTTCCGAATCCGAAGGCAGCAAGCACCACGAGGTCATTGTACTTCAGCTCATCATACCCGGATTTCATTGTGTCAGGAGACTGTGCAACCTTGTCTCTTTTGAGAAAATCTCTTGGTCCCATGAAAATGTAAGGGAAATAGTCTTGAGGCAGAAAGTATCCATCTCCCCATAGACCCGTCTCGCCCCACGCATCGTGTGACCCCCACGCCACCATGCCGCTGCGCTCCGAGAGCACCATTGAGTCGCCTGATGGGTAAAAGAAGAAAGGCACGCCCTCCGTAATGGGATGCTTTCTCATATTTGTTATCTTTGCCCACATCTCACTCTTCGGGAAGCTGTTCTTTGATTCATACACGAGATTTCTCTTGAAGGTGACTCCGAATTCATTGGAAATGGAATTTGAGGAAACAAGAATGTGCCTGTAATCCGCATAGAGCCCCCACTCACACACCACGAGGAGCCCTCCTCCGTTCTTGACATATTCCACGATTCCTTTTCTTTCGAGACGGGTGAACTCGTCTGAAGGCATCATGAGGACGACCACATCTGAATTCAAATCCAGGGTGCGAGAAGTTTCTATGCCGTACCCCTCAAGCGTAAGAGTGCGGAAGAGGAGCGGGAAGGCTTTCTCCATCTTGAAGAGATTATGGGATTCGTCGAACACGATGCGCTTTGGTGCCGTTGCGGGATGAAGAATCGTTATGAATACAAGGAATGCAGTCATAAGAGATACTTTTTTTATCATATCACGGTATCCCTTTTTCCCCGATATAAAAGACTATCGGTGGAAAGCTTTTTATTGATGGCTACTCAGTCTGGACATGAGAAAGGTTTTGTTTCTTATGGCATTGGGTTTGCTTCTCTCTTCCGCCATTCCCGTCTCTGCAGACAGGATGACCATCACACTCATGGTCGTCCACAAGAACATGCCTTTGGGTGGGGCGAAGGTGTATGTGAACGACATATTCAGGGGTATGACCGATAAGGATGGTCAGTTTAGTTTTGCGATTCCCCTTCAGAGGAAAGGAGGCTTGATGGAGGACAGGTTCAGATATAATATAAAAATAGAGACAAATTGGCTCTCCTTCCAGAAAGAAATTGAGGTGGTGGGGGGGGATGCGAGGGCAATATTAACCATCTATGTTCCATGGAAAAAATAGAATTTCCTAGCATTTGTGTATATTAATGTACACGAAAGCTTTATATATGACATTGATGTCACATTATTGGTGATTTAATGTCTGAGTTAAAAATATCTTTAGAACAAGAAGAAATGCCAACAAAATGGTATAATATCCTGCCTGATTTGCCGGCTCCTTTAGAACCACCTCTGCATCCCCAAACGAGAAACCCCATAGGACCGTCAGACTTGGCGCCTCTTTTCCCCATGGAGATTATAAGACAGGAGGTTTCCGCTGAGAGGTTCATAGAGATTCCAGAAGAGGTGCGTGAGGCATACATGGTGGTTCTCGGAAGGCCGTCGCCATTGCAGAGGGCAGTGAGACTTGAGAAATTCCTCGGAACGCCTGCAAAGATTTACTTCAAGAGGGAGGATTTATCCCCGCCAGGTTCCCACAAGCCCAACACCGCCATTGCACAGGCCTACTACGGCAAACAAGAGGGTGTGGAGGGATTTGCCACAGAGACGGGAGCTGGCCAGTGGGGCTCTGCCCTGGGCCTCGCATGCCACTACTTTGACTTGAAATGCAAGGTCTTCATGGTGCGTGCGTCATACGACCAGAAACCGGGGCGCAGGGTAATCATGAATCTCTACGGGGCAGATGTCACACCCTCTCCCTCAGACCAGACCCGGTGTGGCAGAATGCTTCTCGAGAATAAGGAGAACTACAATGGTTCTTTGGGCATCGCCATATCGGAGGCTGTAGAGTACGCGGTGACACACGAGGGGTTCAAGTATTCCTTGGGCTCCGTGCTCAACCATGTCCTCATGCACCAGACCATCATCGGTCAGGAGGCGAAGCTGCAGTTCGAAAAGATAGGCGAGTATCCCGATGTGGTAATAGGATGTGTCGGTGGGGGTTCTAATTTTGCTGGGTTTGCCTATCCTTTCTATCCCGACAACCGTACGGAGTTCGTTGCCGTTGAGCCAACTTCCGTCCCCTCCATGACCAATGGCGAGTACACCTATGACTTCGGAGATACCGCGGAGATGGCACCTCTGATAAAGATGTACACGCTGGGACATAAATTCATACCGAATCCCATACACGCGGGAGGGCTTCGCTACCATGGCGCCGCACCAACCTTGAGCCTCCTCATTAACAAGGGCAAGGTCAGACCCGTGGCATTCCCCCAGAAGAGTATCTTTGAGGCGGCCCAGATATTTGCGCAGACACAGGGCATCATACCCGCACCAGAGACAGCCCACGCCATAAAAGCAGTCATAGATATGGCGCGCGAATGCAAGAAAACAGGGGAGAAAAAGATAATCGCCTTCAACTTCTCGGGACACGGGCTTCTCGACCTTAAGGGATATGAGGACTTCCTCGCAGGCAGGCTCGAAAACTATTAGAATCTATTTTTTCCATTTCTATTTTTCATTTCCCATTCGATTCCTCAAAATATTTATAAGGTGTCCTCTATATCTGGAATGAATACTCATGAAAGAGGAATCCAAAAAGACAACTTCACACATCGCAGAAAGAATGGCACGTGATGCGGGGAGGAGGTTTGTGCCACACTCTTCTCAATCACAGACTCCAAAGGGTGAAGTAGTATCCGTCACCTTCGGCGCCACGAGAGGTCAGGGGGGGACACGCTCTCATACCATAACGGTGGGCGGGGAAAAGACGATGCCCTTCTATTCTTCCGAGGAGAAAAATCCGCACCCGCCTGCAGTCGCCATAGACGTTTTCGACATGAAAATATCACTCGCCAAACCTGTGAAAGATGCGTTCAGGGAGGTGCTCGAGGACCCAGCAGAGTGGGCTCGCCTCGCAGTAGACAAGTACAGGGCAGACATGGTCACCATCCACCTTATATCCACAGACCCCGCTCTCAAAGACAGGTCTGCACGAGAGGCATCAAGAACCGTGGAGGATGTGTTGCAGGCAGTGAAGGTGCCCGTAATCGTGGGCGGCTCGGGAAATCCGGAAAAAGACCCCATTGTTCTTGAGAAGGCGGCAGAGGTTGCCTCGGGGGAGCGCATAATGCTTAACTCAGCAAATCTCAACATGGACTGGAAACGAATCGCAAAAGCCGCCATGGACTATGACCAAATACTCCTGTCATTCACGAGCATGGATATAAACGACCAGAAGATGCTCAACAGATTCTTATTCAATGCGGGTGTCAAAAAAGAGAGTATGCTCATGGACCCCACCACTGCCGCACTCGGTTATGGACTCGAATATTCCTTTTCCCTCATAGAGAGATTGAGGCTTTCTGCTCTCAAGGGAGACACGGATTTCTGCCTGCCCATAGCCTCGGGCACGACGAATGCATGGGGGGCGCGGGAGGCATGGATGGATGTTCCCGAGTGGGGGGACAGGGACGTGAGGGGGCCTCTCTGGGAAGCGGTGAGTGCCCTCTCGCTGTGCATCGCGGGTGCTGATGTGTTTATGATGATGAACCCTTTTGCCGTGGAACTCTTCAGGGAAACGGTAGCCTCCCTCCTGTCAGAATACGAACCCTCTATGAACGCATCGAATTGGGTGGAGGGTGATTGAGTGGGAGGTCACGCAGGCATCCTTGACGTTTTTAGAATCCTCCCACGCACAAACTGCGGGGATTGTGGCGAAAAGACCTGCATGGCATTCGCCTTCATGCTTTTGGAGAGAAAGCGTGTGCCTCAAGATTGCCCCTACCTCACGGAAGGAAAAAAAAATGAACTTGAGAGACTCCTCGCACCCCGGGTAAGGCTTGTCACATTCGGTATCGCAGAAAATACAGTCAGGATTGGAGGAGAGGATGTCCTCTACCGCCACCAATTGACATACTTCAACCCGACAGCCTTCGCCATTGAGGTCCATGATGAGATGGACGATGACACTCTTACTTCGAGGGTCTCTTTTCTCGATACATTCAGATTCGAAAGGGTAGGTGAAGAGCTCACTCTCCAAGCTGTTGCCATACGCAATAAGAGCAGAAGTGTAGACATATTCAGGGAATGTGTGAGGAAGGTTTTACGCATCACACAGAAGGCTCTCATCCTCTGCTCTCTGGAGGCAGGTGTGCTAGAAGCCGCACTCGACATGTGCGCCAAAAAAAGACCCCTCCTCTACGCAGCCACAAAGGATACATGGAGAGATGTAGGTGAACTCGCCATGCGATACGAATGTCCCGTGGTTGCATCCTCAGAGAGCATCGATGAGCTTGAATCAATCGTTGTCTCGCTTCGCAGCATGGGGGTGGGGGAGATAGTCTGTGACCCTTCCTCCCATCCGGAGAACCTGCGTAAGACGCTTGAAAGGTTTGTCATACTGAGGAAGGCTGCAACAGAAGATAACGAAACCGTCATGAACTGGCCACTCATGGGAATTCCCGCTTCTGTTCATCCCGAAAGGGGAAGAAATCACATGGCGCGGGAGGTCATGACTGGCTGTGCATTGATGTGTAGATTTGCAGATCTCCTCATACTCCGTTCCACGGACATGGCTCACCTCCTGCCTCTCGTGACACTGAGACAGGGGATATACACAGACCCGCGAAAGCCCAAAGCCGTTGATTCGGGGTTGCGCAGGATTGGGGTAGTAAATGAGAATTCACATGTGCTGTGCACCACCAACTTTGCACTCACATACTACACAGTCGAATCTGACATTAAATCGGGAAATGTCAACTGCTACCTCATCGTCTTTGACACAGATGGATTGGGAGTGGATTCCTCCGTCGCCGGGGGACAGCTTGATGCCTTCAAGGCGAATGAAACCATAAAGAAATCCGGGATTGAGGGATTGGTTACGCACAGACGCATCATAATTCCGGGACTCGCAGCTCGCATCTCAGGCGATCTTGAGAGGCTCTCGGCATGGGAAGTCATCGTGGGACCGAGGGATTCCTCAGGCATCCCTAAGTTCATAGAGAAGTTGGAAAAAGAGAGAAACATATAGTGTTATCAAGAAAATGTTCCATATAAATTCATTATGAGTAGATTATCGATGAGGTCGATATGATTACTTCGTCCCGACCCACCTGAAAACAAATCTGCAGTCCTTACATGTCATCCAGAAGCCAACCTGTGTGGAGTCGAGTTCACCTACCTCCACTTCCTTGCTTCCACACCGGGGACATTCGGGGAGGAGCATTATTTCATCCGTAGAGTATGTCGTATATTTCTTTGCTCTTGGCTCTTATCTCCTCGGGTGTGAGATGCTCAAGCTCGTGGGGAAAGACAATCCAGTCACTTGTCACCTTGAGATAGAAGTCAGGTACGATGTCTGTCTCATTCTTCTCGGGCTTATAGTACACGACCGCCACTTTTATGTCCGGAGTGTTTTTGCGCGCGTTGACTCGAATGTACTCCTCAACTTCACGAATGGTGTGACCCGTGTCAAAAACATCATCCACAATCAGGAGATTGTCCTCAGAATTGATGGCAGAGATGACATGGTCGAGTCCCTTTATCTCCACTGCCCCACGAACACCGATGTCCCTATACGACTGCGTCTTTATGGCGGTGTGGTAGGGATCGAGCCCCCTGATCCTGAAATATTCGTGGATGGCTATGCCGGGAGGAGTCCCTCCCCTCCATAGCCCCACAAGGAAATTGGGACGATAGCCGCTCTCAAAGATGATGCGGGCGAGCCTCAAAGAATCACAGAGCAATGAGTTGGCATCCACGAATACCTTTTTGGTCATGGGAGAAATCCAAAAGATTGCTTATAAATTTTTTCTCGGGGGGGAGTAAGTTGGCATCTCGTCTGCCTATGGCTCCCAGGGGTTGCATAAGACCAGGGTCTCTTCCCGTCCCGGTCCGAAGGATATGATGTCTACCGGGACACCGCAGAAATCAGAGATAAAGTCCATGTATCGCTTCGCTTCAGGATTGACTTTTCCCGATTCACATACGCTCGCCCATCCTTTGAATATCTTGTAGACGGGAGTGCAGGCGGAGAAGAGCTTCATGTCCGCGGGTATGTAATCCATCCTTTTGCCGGAGACCTCATAGGCAACGGCAACTCTCACCTCATCCATTCCAGCAAGCACATCAGGCTTTGTGAGTGCGATTTTTTGTATGCGACTGAGCCTGCACGACTGGCGAACCATGACGAGGTCGAGCCAGCCGCACCTCCGGGGTCTGCCTGTCGTCGTGCCAAACTCGCCGCCCTTCTCCCTCAGGCATGCTCCCGTCGCATCGGAGAGCTCTGTGGGGAAGGGCCCCGTTCCCACACGCGATGTGTAGGCTTTCACCACACCCACCACCTTCATTTCTTCGGGAGCAATCCCCGTGCCTGTGAACGCCCCCCCAATGGTGCAGTTGGAGGAGGTGTTGTAGGGATAGATGCCGAAGTCTATGTCGAGGTGTACGCCTTGGGCACCCTCGAGAAGAATATTCTCCTGCGCTCGAGAGGCATCCTGAAGAAGCAGGGATGTATCGCGTACATAGGTTCTCAACTGTTCCGCATATCCCAGATATTTTTCGAGAATCTCTTTTTCATCGCATGGCTCTTCACCGAACGCCTGGAACAATTTATTCTTGAATGCGAGAGCCACGGAAAGCTTCTGTGCAAACCCCTCCCTGTCGAGCAAATCACAGAACCGTATCCCAATGCGAGCCACCTTGTCCTGGTAGCAGGGACCTATGCCTGCCCTTGTCGTCCCTGCAGAGAGGTTGCCTTTTATCTTTTCCTCCAGAGCATCCTGCCTCTTGTGGTAGGGAAATATGAGGTGAGCCCTGTCGCTTATGGAGAGGTTGGGGTTAATCCCTGTTCTCTCAAGTCCGTCTATCTCGGAGAGGAGCACCTCGGGGTCGACGACCACACCATTGGCGATGACAAGCTTTTTTCCTGCAAGAGCGCCGGAGGGCATGAGGTGAAACTTGTATTTTTTCCCCGCAACCACGATGGTATGTCCCGCGTTGTTCCCCCCGTTGAACCGCACCACGTAGTCTGATTTCTCTGCGAGGAAATCCACTATCTTGCCTTTGCCCTCGTCGCCCCACTGGGCTCCAAATACCGCGACAATCATATGTAAGGGTCAATCGAAAGGGATATAAGTGTTGCTCCGAATATGTTCGGATGAGAAAACAGGTCTTTCTCCTTTCGATCTCTTCCTCAAAAGGCAGTTTATTTATTCTCCCCAGCATTGATCTTGGGATTCAACATTCCGATAATCACTTTGATTATTTTGATGCTGCCTTTGATTTGATCCGAATTTCATAATCGAAATTGTCAGTCCTATTAATGAAAGAAATAGACCAATTAAGGCAATGAAAAGTTTAGTATCAAAAACACTTATTATAACATTTGCCGTAAAAGCATTCCCTTGGGAATTATAATCCGACTTATCAAAAATATAAAACTTCATTTTACCTTCTTCTTGAGCTAAAGTATGTAGCAGATTAGCAGGTATTGAAGAAGGATAATTTGTAACTAATGTGGTATTTATTGGAATTCCTATGAAGTACGTCATCATAGGTCGTCCATCGACAAGTAAATTGACAATCTTGTTATTCTCCAAGATATTGCTCCACCGAGAAAAAATGCTATTAAACTCAAATTTCATAAAGAAATCACAATTGCTACCTATTAGTTCTTGAGGGATATTCTTTAAATAATAACATGTAAAATCTCCATCTTTCTTAATGCTTCCATCTTTATATTCATGATCCTTAAATGGCTCTCCGCTATTAGAGATTAGCACTCTTTTTAATCCATTAAATGTAAATAAAGAGGAATTCTTTCTATTCAAATAAATGCATACAGCATCTTCTTTAATAAGATCTTCGTTTGAATGAGATATATTAAGCTCAATAATTGTTCTTTCTTCTTCAAACTTTACAGCAACTTGCGAGAGTTCTAAATTATCTTTTAGCTTGAAAGTAATACCTAAATTGATTTCTTCATATTGCCCCAAAGAAACAATCCAGTAAGAAGAAACACCAGCTAAAATTACAATGACCAATAAAATCAAAACTGTCTTTGCATTTACCATAGGGTATCACCTTATCTACGATTAGACTCTCAATATAAATTTTTCTTTCCTAACCCACCACCACCTTAATCTCATTCTTGTTTTCAGGCACGAGTTTGAGTATCCTGCCTTTCTTTATGCCGTAAAGGTCTGCAAGTTCTTTGGGTATTCTCAGGACGAGGGAGTTGCCCACCTTTCCCACCTTGGAGGAGAGCATCTGCTCGGAGGCGAGTTTCTTCAGTTTCAAGATGGGATTGACATCGCGAGGGTCAAGATAGACCTCTCCGCATTTAGAACACTTCCACCCTGAGACGCTGAAGCCATCTAGCTCCAGTCTTGTCTTTGTGGCTTTGCCCCCACAAGAACATTCCATTTCAGCTGCATCCAAAACATTCATTTCTGCCATTTTTCACCAAACCTCTTTTTTGCCTTTTTTGAAAACTTCAGTTCTCCTGCATGGATTATGAGGTATCTGTTCTCTTTTTCAACTGCTACGATTTTTCGTATTCTTTCTTTCACGACAAGACATCTTTCTATTTTTCCAACTTCTCGTCTGCTCCTCGCACAATCAAATCCATTTTTGAGGACATCACAGGCATCCTCCAAATCCATGCCCAAACCCGAAAGCTCTCGATAAGCACTGAGCGATGGCACGAGTGGCTTATCATTGAAGAGGGGATAAATCATGATATCTCCTATATTTTATAAAGATATACCTTATAAACTTTATGGATATACACCTCAATATTTTTAAGCACTCCGAACATATTCGTATCATGATAGAAGCCAAGTTCACACTGCGCCCCAGGAGATGCTGGGCTCAGGAACTCTCTGAGAAATTTCCCCAGATGAGGATGGTGGTATTCTCCACCCAGCAGGAGAAAGGACTCTCACGCTGGGTCGCCTCCGGAGAGGAACTGCAAAGAGCAATCGAGTTCTCAAAAGGCAATAGATACATTTCCTCCATTGAGGTGCTCTCACGCGGCAAGGAAGGCGCCATTGTCCAGACGGTATGCCGATGTCCCATAAAATCACAGGTTCACAACATCATATCGCGACACGGATGTTTCTATTCTTTGCCTGACCCCATTGTCACCTATGGAGGTGGGAAGCATTACCGCATCATCGCACCTGGCAACGATGCCCTAGATGAGACTCTCGTAGAGCTCAAAAAGATTGGGAGCCTCCGCCTCGAAGCCGTAGTGGAATACAAGGACAGACGCGAATCCTTCTTTGTCAATGTGAAAGAAATTTCGGATGCACTCACGGAAAAACAAAAGAGGAGCCTGAAGTCGGCATACCATGCAGGTTACTTCACCATCCCAAAAAAGACCACAATACAGAAACTCGCGCGAAGGATTGGCATTGCAGAGAGTACATTGCAGGAGCAGATTGCCGAGGCAGAAAGAAAGATTATCTCTTTTGTTGCGGATTACATCTGAATACATGTTCTCCATCGAAGACTTCTTCCCCGTGCAAGTATGTCTGTGCAACCTGCCCGCGAATCTCTCTCCCGTCAAAAGGCGTGGCTTTCCCCTTGCTCATGAAGAGTGAGGCGTCAATCCTCCATTCCTTCTCCATATCGAGGACACAGAAATTCGCAGGAGCTCCTGCTCCGAATTCCTTTTCTCCAAGAAGCCTTGCAGGAGTCTCTGATACTCTGTACGCGACATCGTGGATTGAGAGCAATTTCTTGTTGACACAGTCGAGCATCAGAGGAAGCATGATTTCCACGCCCGAGTATCCAAAAGCTCCCCTCTGCTTATCCGCAGGGGTGTGAGGGGCATGGTCTGAGGCAATGACATCTATTGCATGCAAATTGCCCCATAATGCATCTCTGTCACGTGCAGACCCCACAGGAGGCTTCACATCATCATGATTTTCGGTGAGAAGATGGTGCGGTGTGACTTCTAAGGTCAGCCCCGGATGCTTCTTTTTCGAGAGGAATTCCATCTCACCTCGTGAGGCGACATGACACACATGAAGGGGTGTACCATATTTCCTTGACAATGAAACACATTTGCGGATGTCCTCAAGTTCACCATGTATGGCTATGGGGATTCCTCTGGCGAAGAGGGCATCGAGACTCCCTGTGAAGAGATAGTCGCCTGTCGTAGGAGAGAGGTAGATTTTGATGAAAGGAGGATTGAATGCCTTTGAGAATGAAGAAATTTCTCGCGAACTTTTTTCACCCAGATTGATTCTGAAGTCGCAATATGATTTTTTCCTGAACAGTGCAACCCTTTTCCTGTAACTTTCCTCATCCTGCACAGGAGGATTCGTATTGGGCATGTCGACGATTCTTGTTATTCCTCCCGCCAGTGCTGCTCTCGTACCCGTCTCCACGGTCTCCTTATCCTTCTGCTCCCAGTCCCTCATGTGGGTGTGCATGTCCGTGACATTGAAGAAAACGTATCTTCCCCCGAAATCTTTCCCTCTCCCCCAGATGACTTTCCGAATGTCTTTTATTTTCCCATCCTCGACTTCAATATCACACTCCCAGATTCTGCCCCTGAAAATGACGCGCATGTTGTGAAAAATCATCATGCCCCCTCGAGGGCAAGGTTTAAATAGTTAGCGTTCCACACGAAAAGGTGGTTCATTGGAACGCGATATCATTTCTGTCAAGGATTTTTCCCGAGAGGATATTCTCTATGTCCTTGACGGAGCCATGCGCATGGAAAAGATGCTAGGAAAAAAGAACGACACGCTTCAAGGACGCATCCTCGCCACGCTTTTTTTTGAACCTTCGACGCGGACACGGCTCTCTTTCGAGTCCGCAGCCAGGAGGCTCTCCTGCTCCGTTGTCGGGTTCTCTGAGGTGGGGGGAACCTCCTCCGTGAAGGGCGAGACGCTTGCCGATACCATTCGGATGGTGGAAGCCTACTCCGATATCATAGTCATAAGACATCCCGCCGATGGAGCCGCACGGCTCGCCGCAGATGTGGCACACATCCCCGTCATAAACGCGGGCGATGGCTCTAACCAGCACCCCACCCAGACCCTTCTCGACCTGTACACAATGAAAAAAGAATTCGGGAGGGTCGAGGGGTTAAGGGTTGCCCTCATGGGGGATTTGAAGTTTGGTCGCACCGTTCATTCACTCTCCTACGCCCTTTCCCTCTTCGACTGCAGCCTCCAGTTTCTCTCCCCGCACGGGCTCGAGATGCCCTCCCACATAAAGGATGACCTGAAAAAGAAGGGGAGGGACTTTGAGGAAATAACGAGTCTTGAGGAGCTCTCATGCGATGTGGTCTATGTGACCCGCATACAGAAGGAGCGGTTTGCAGACATAGAGGAGTATGAGAAGGTGCGCGGGAGCTATGTCATCGACAGGGCGACACTCGAGATTCTTGGGAAGGCAAAAATCATGCACCCCCTGCCACGCGTGGATGAGATTGCACCAGAAGTGGATGCAACGGAGAATGCCATTTATTTCAAGCAGGCTGCCAATGGCGTTCCTGTGCGTATGTTCCTGCTGTGTCATTGTCTGGGTGATGTTCCTTTAAATATATATCCCAATGATTATAATTTTAAGGGACATCAGGGGGTGAATCCATGAAAGAGAGAACCCTTAAGGTTTCTGCCATTTGCGAGGGCACCGTCATAGACCACATAGAGCCGGGCAAAGCCTTCACCGTTGCGCGCATCCTCGGTCTCCCTCGTTATGAGAGCACCGTCACCATAGCCTTGAACGTGGAGAGTGGCAAGAGCGCAAAGAAGGATATAATTAAGATAGAAAACAGGATGCTCTCGGAAAATGAACTCAATAAGATAAGCCTCATCTCCCCCCAGGCCACCATCAACATAATAAAGGATTTCACCGTCAGGGAGAAGAGGGTGGTCTCCGTGCCTGAGGATATTGAGGGGATAGTGAACTGTTCCAACCCCAACTGCATTTCACGCAAAGAAAATGTGCCGAGTCTCTTCCATTGCGAATCGGAGAAGCCTCTACGTGTGCGCTGTCACTTCTGCGACAGAATAATGACCGAAGAAGAGGTGGGGGAGAGAATTTGATAGAGGTCAAACTCTCTGTCTACCAGAAGGGTAACTACGGATGTGAACTCACCGCACGACACGACTTCACTTTCAAGGTCATCTCCGGGACGACCGAAGATGACAGGGTATACGGTCTCCTCTCCACAACCATGGCGAGTCTAGAGCTTGAGAAACTGAAGGATGAATTTTTCTCCTTTTCCTACATAAAGGAATTCCAGGTGCTTGAGGGAGGAATGGCAAAGGTGGTGTTTCTCAAATCTGAGGGAGACTTTCCCCTCTCCGCTTCGGTGTACAGGTTCGGAGGGTTCTACCTCTACCCCATTACGTTCAGCAAGGGGCGCGAGAAATGCACAATCATCTTTGAGAGCAGGGAGGCGTTCAGGAAATTCCTGGACATCATCACCCTCGACATACGCATAGTGGGCATAAGGGATGTAGGATTGAAAGAGCATTTACCGGAGGATTTGACAGAGAAGCAGCTTGAAGCATTGAATCTCGCTCTCAAGGAAGGTTACTTTAACACACCCAAAGGTATTGATCTCTCTGAGCTTTCGGCTCGCATGAAGGTTTCAAAAGCCACGTTTTTGGAGCATCTGAAGAAGGCTGAGCGTAAGATACTTGAAAAGTACATGCAGCCCTGAGCCAAACGTGTAAGGTATAATACTTTTATATGGAATCCCAGACTCATGTCATGAAGGCAAAAGATGTCGCACTATGCGGTGTACTTGCTGCCATCGTATTTGTTGCAACTTACCTCATCCAGATTCCCATCACAGTCACGGGAGGTTACCTCAATTTCGGAGATTCTGTCATCCTACTGTTCGCATTGCTTTTTGGAAGAAGAGTAGGGGGCATTGTGGGGGGATTGGGAGCAGCTCTCGCTGATCTTTTGGGACCATACAAGGTGTTTGCCCCCGGAACACTTGTTATAAAAGGTTTAGAGGGTTTTCTTTGTGGCACGCTGGGTTACAAGAGATCCTTGAAGATGAAGTTTGTTGCCACCATTGTGGGGGGAGTCACAATGATGGTTGGCTATTTCCTTTATGAGATCTCGATTCTGGGTATTGCACCAGCTCAGGCATGGGCAGAATTAATGTTCTTCAACTCTGTGCAAGCCATATCAGGCATTATCATTGCATTGGCTCTCACAAAGGTTTTGGAGAAGACGGTCTCGGACTATCTTGAAGCATGGAAGTGACGAGTCTCCTTGAGGAAAACTTCCCACCCGTGAAGTAATAAATCCAGGATTCACTCCCAAACAGCATTCTTGTAATCTCTTCCACACTCTTCCCTTCCTCAAAAAGCTCATGGATTCTTTTCCGCATATCCTCAAGATAGTCTATCTTTTCTTTCAATCTTACATTCCCCTCTTCATACACAGAGCCACTTCCAGAGAATATTCTTTTGATGCGTACTTCATTTAATTTTCTCAGCGAATCCATTATGCGCAATATGTCGAATCCCTCTCTCAATACCCTGTCTCTCCCACCCACATAGGCATCGCCGCAGAAGAGCCATTGCATCGTGGGCTCATAAAGACAGATATGGTCATCACTGTGTCCTGGGGTGTGGATGATTTCGAATGAGAAATGTTCCGTCTCAATGCGTTCTTCAATTGCCTCCCCCTGTGATGGGTCTGGAAATCCCCAGGTGAGCCTCTGGTAGAAGGTGAGGCTGAGTTTTTTTGGATCTGCCAATATAGGAATGGCGGCTGGGTGGCAGAAAACGGGAACATCATATTTCTCCTGAAGGATCAAGTTGTTTCCTATATGATCTTCATGTGAGTGGGTATTGACTATCAAGCGTAACGAGAAATCCTTGACGGCTTTCAAGAATTCATCGCGGCACGTGACACACCCCGTATCGATGAGCAATCCATCCACGAAGTAGCACGCGGTGAAATAGAGGGGATAGCCTGCGAGGAGACGTGACATCTTTATTCGTGTGACATCTTTATATTCAGTTAATCCAATCATGGCTCTACCCCTATGAAGCGCAGCGCCAAGAATGCCGCATTCTCAGCGTTGTCAATGCCCACACACGCCACAGGAACTCCTCTGGGCATCTGGACAATGGAGAGGAGGGCGTCAAGCCCTCCCAGCTTCGAAGAGACAGGGACGCCTATGACAGGCTTTTTTGTGTGGGCAGCGACGAATCCCGGTAGTGCGGCAGAAAGACCTGCGATGGCGATACATACCTCAAACTCAGAGGAAGCAAGAGCGCGCACCTTGTCAGGATCCCTGTGGGCTGAAGCGATTTCTATTCTAAACTGGACATTGTGCTCTCGTAAGATGGTTGCAGCCTTTTCTGCGAGAAGCATGTCGGACTCAGAGCCGCAGATTATTAAGATCATTTGAACACCAGGTGCTTTTCGCGCAACCATTGTTTTCTGTAATTCTCCTCGTGTGTCCTTATACGAATGGCATGGGCTGCCTTCTCGGCTTCCACGAGAGCTTCGGCGACGGTATCGCAGAGGGCGAGGGCGAGACCGAGCCTGCGTCCATGGTGCTCCTCGTGGAAAGCATAGGGTTTCTTGAAGATCCAGATGTCTGCGTGCGCCATCGCCTTCTCCCTGTCCTTGAATTGCGGGTTCCATCCTGAGACGGGGGAAACGATGACATGGGATGCGCCGGGCTTTATGGATTGGATTATCCTCTCATTACCTGCCTTCTTATACACCTTGGGCTCAATGGGGATCTTTGTGACAGCACGTATGTGGAGACCAGATTGGGAATAGCCCGGGAAGTGCGTCTTGAATGTGACCATGCCTGTGTCGTGTGGTCTGCATGAGACTTCGTTGACATAGACTTTCCTATTTTCGAAATCGAGGAACTGCTCCACCGCAAAAATCCCCCTCCCTTTTCCGGCGAGGGCGAGGGCTGCCTTCTGGGCGAGTTCATAGACCTGCGACTTTAATGCCTCGAATTTCTTCTCCTCCTCCTCGCTTCTATAAATGGGCTGCCAGCTTGAGTGGTAGTCGCCGTGAATCTGGTAGTGACCTATGGTTTTACAGAAGAATGTCTCCATCCTCTCATTCTCATCGAGGGCGCGCAGGACGAGCTGGTTGGCCTCCACGTTGAAGGGAATGAACTCTTCCACGATGACATCTTCCGTGGGTTTGCGCGCTTTTTTCCTCTCCTCCCATGCATGTTCCAGGTCTTTCTCAGATTTTATCGAATAGGAACCGTGACCCGAGGAGGAGAACCGTCCCTTGCTCAGACAATTGTAGTTGAAGTCCTTGCATGCATGTCTGAATTCATCGAATGTGGAGCAGAAGTGATACGCCGAGACCGCTACTTTCGCCTTGCGGAGCGTCTCCCTCAATTTGAACCTGTCCATGGCAATCCTCTGCGCCTCCGCACGCGGTGAGACGAATATGCCTTCCTCCTCAAACTCACGAAGCGCATCCAGGTTTATGGCTTCGATCTCAGGAACTATGAAATCCGGTTTCTCCTTCCCCACGAGGTAGCGCAGGAATCCTGCATCGGTCATCGCGCCGCTGTATGCCTTGTCTGCCACATGTTGGGCAGGCGCACCTTCGTAACGATCCACCGCGATAGTGGTGAACCCCAACCTCTGCGCCTCAATCATGACTTCTTTCCCGAGTTCTCCCGAACCGAGTAGCATCACCTTCATGTTTCAATCCTCCCTATGCCAGGCAACCAGTCAATGGTCTTCCCTATGAGCCCCTTGGCGAGCCTGTAGTTGTATATGTCGCGGGCAAGGTCTGCGGTAGCAATCCTTTTCCTGAGAAGTTCAGGCGTCGCAATGTCCTGCCTCCAGAAAAGCTTGTGGGGCGAGTGAATCGCTGTCATGGCACGCTCCACGGTCATCCCTGCCTCTTCTATCGTTTCTCCTTTAGAAAATACCTCACAGACGCGTGAGCCTGCGGTGAATATTTTACCATTTTCCTCAAATGCGGAGCCAAAGAAGACACGGGCTCCATACTTGTCGAGTATCTTTTCATCGACCACAATGGGATGTCCCCTCCCAATATTTCTCTCATTGGGATAACCCTTCGGGGCGACGCATTTCACGACGGTGCAGACATTTTCGCATTTTGCCTTCATATTAGAAACGTTCTGCCGTGCCACGCCTTCACAAATCTCGGGGAAATTTTGAAGCAATGGTATTATGTTGGAAGCCTCGGGGTCGCCAAGCCTCGAATAGAATTCTATGATGGTGGGCCCCCATTTGTCCGTGAGCATGAACTGTCCCGAGATGACACCGACATATCTTTCGCCCGTCTCCTCATGGATGGCGTCAAGCACCTTCTCTATGAGCTTTTGTGAACCGTCATATTCTTCCTGCCTTATGAAGGGTAAAAGGTTGCCTTTCCCGGAGATGGAACCCATGCCCCCCGTCTCTGGTCCTATGTCTTCCTCATAGGCGTGGGGATGGTCCTGCACGAGGGGAAGGGGGACGACATGACGCCCATCTGTGAAACATTGGAGCGTGTACTCCACGCCTTCGACCTTCTCCTCGATGAGAACTTGCTCATTTAAGTCGCCCGACATTTTCTCCTCCACAATCTTTTGGGCATGCTTCCTTTTCACGTCCGCCTTTTCTCCTTTCAAATATGCCTGCATGTCGGCGATGACCTTGACGCCTTTTCCCCCTGCCTGTCGCGCCGGTTTGATGGCAATCGAACCGGCGAACTCCTCTATGTACTTTGAGGCATGCTCGAGGGATGCAAACGTCTTGAATCGCAACCTCCCCTCCATATTGTGATTTTCCATGAGCCTGCGCATGAACGCCTTGGATTTCTCTATCATGGCGGTTGCGCTTGAGGCACCTATGACCACGTGCCCCCGCTTCCTAAGTTCATCAGAGACGCCTGCAAACAGTGATTCCTCAGAACCTATGAATATGATTTCTGGCCCAATTTTGTCGGCATAATCCGAGACCTTCTGTGGCGAGAGGGTGTCTGTGAGGGCATACTCTCTTGCAATCCTCTTCAGACCTGGATTGAGAATGCCCATTGCCGAATACACGTCATACGTCTCGGAAGCCTTCTGGGCGATGGCGTGCTCTCGCGCGCCTTCACCGACGATGAGGAATTTCATTTTGTCACCTCCGGATACTCCCCTGTGAAGCATCCCAGACATAAAGGCAGTTTAATGCACCCCTTCAGGTCTTCTATGTCGAGGTAGGCAAATGTATCGGCGCCCACTATGCGGGCAATCTCCTCTTCGTTATTCTCCACAGCGATGAGCTCGTCTTTTGGAGGAACCTCAGTCCCGAAGGGACAGGGGGAGATGAGCTTGGGGCTCCCTATGCGCACATGCACCTCGCGGGCTCCTTTCTTGCGTAAGAGTGAAACTATGTTCCTCGTCGTCGTCCCGCGAACGACGGAATCGTCAATGAGGATGACGCGCTTTCCGCGGATGGCGGTGGAGACAGGGTTGAGCTTGAGCTGGACGCCAATCATGCGCTCCATCTGGGTGGGTTTTATGGCTGTGCGCGTGTGCCTTCCCGTTCTCACGAACCCGAGGTCTATGGGAATGCCCGATACATTTGAATACGCCATGGCAAACGGTATGGATGTCTCGGGGACGGCGATAACAACATCCGCCCCCACTTTATTCCTGCGTGCGAGAAGTTCGCCTATTTTATAGCGAGCCTCGTGTATGGGGATGCCATTGATGTGCGAGTCTGGTCGCGCGAAATAGACATACT
>Ga0315268_10003203_pt1 | contig 18115 bp, 23 predicted proteins | sample C1_top_MG_FD_204535 | JGI IMG/M metagenome (GOLD analysis project Ga0315268, IMG submission 204535) | Sediment microbial communities from Yellowstone Lake, YNP, Wyoming, USA - C1_top | ecosystem: Environmental > Aquatic > Freshwater > Lake > Sediment | place: USA: Wyoming | collected 2017-08-01
CTGCAAAGCTCTCTTTTATGGCTAGGGCAAACTTCTTTCCCAAGCCTTCAATGCCATCAAAGCCTAGATACGTGTAGAATTTCCTAAACTCGTTCAGTTCAAGTTTCTCCAATTCCTGCAATGTAGAGAAGATTGTCTTGGCGACATGATACAATTGAAAGCCTATCTCAACCTCTGCTATCTTTCTTGTAAAATCATCCAAATCATCCGGGATGATAACACTTATCTGGAGCACGCCGAAATGGCTTAGCTTGGCCATGTAACTTTGGGTGAATATACGTTCTACGGATTTGGCTCTCTTGTATTCTTCTTGGCCTTTTTGCTTGTATCCAACATATGCTTCTTCGGTGAATTTCTGAGAAAAAGAGATACAAAAATCCTGTTCTTTCCAGTTTTCAGGTTGAGCAATTTCCACTGCGTACTTGTCTTTGTGTATCTGCTGGAAGGCTTTGAGTACTTTTGTTGAGTCTAACGAATACAAAAAATCCCTGGAAAAGCAGCGACGAACGTTGTCTCCAATGCAGTGTTCCACTCCACTACACGTGTTTCTTCATTTCTTCCAGTAAAGCACTTAATTCAGTGCCGAATTTCTTCTCCAAGTTGCGCTTACTCACGTCTTTGAGCAAGAATTCGCCGTCCGGTCTCCGAAGTTTGAGTTCATGTGTATAGTACCCTTTTGTTTCTGAGACAAGCACATCAGAGTTGTCAAGCACTCTACCTAGGACGTCATCTCTCTCAATATCTTCTTGAAACTGATTATCCCAAATTTCAAAGATTGAAGGGTCCGAAAACCCATAACCCAAAGTATATCCATACTTGGCTTCTATGAAATCTTGAAGTGCTTTTGCAGCTCTATGCATTGCTCCATAACCAGGCTTCCTATTCTCCATTGCTTTGTACAGCAGCATTACCAGATCCATTTTCGTAACAGGGTCAAGAAGCTTCATTCTACAAAGAGATGGCATTTTTGTCTCCTTTTGGGGTTTTAACATAACTCTCACTCCTTATTAAGCGTCTTGTCTGTCAGTTTTGTTCCCTTCTCGGTTATCTTAATGTGTGGTTTCTTCTTGATTGTTCCTCTCGGAGTAATCGTTACAAGACTCAATGGCTCAAGATGCTTTTTGATATGATACTCGGTTGTGGTCACGTCTTGTGTACGCATATGCCCGTCCAATTTTCTAACTTCAATGCTCTCTTTGTGTTCATTAAGATATTTCAGAATTTCCATACAGACGTCGCAATCGATGAATGCATCACTTTCAGCCAAATCCGCTCACTACAGCGTATTTTATTCCATATTCCAGCAATATAAACATTTTCATGAAAAATGGCAAAAAGTACGCCAAGTTCGTATGAATTCGCTGTATGTGCGTAAAAATCACGGTCTCTGTTTGTTGTTTTGAGGGAGTGAAATTGTCAAGGTTTCGTTTCGCCTTATCAGACGCACTCTTCCTCCTCAAAACATGAGGACAACAGAAAATCGGAACATGCATGAGAGTCTCGCTAGATTAGTATTGAATCAAAGGATTATACCTGCACACAAAGAAGGAGAGGGATTGTACGGGATATCTCCATCATGGTAAACATTTCCGCGAAAGTGTCTACAATTTCGCAGGTGTTTCCATTTTCTGCTCTATATATAAAAAACTCGGGCATGGCTCTTGTCTCCTGACACTTCTTCTGTAAGTAGTCATATTAACTAATGAAGTTTAACACATTTGCCGTGGCTTGTAAATGGAGAACTGTGTTTTCTGTCGAATTGTGAAAGGCGTTGCGCCTGCAAGCGTAGTTTACTCTAATGAAAAAGTCATGGCTCTGATGGATATTCAGCCAGTCAATCAAGGCCATGTGCTGATAATCCCGAAAACGCACGCCACATATCTGTCCGATCTCGGCGAGGAAATCGGTAGCCACATGTTCAAGATCGCAATGCGTGTATCCCAAGCTCTGAGAGAATCTGGAGTAAAATGCGAAGGAATAGACCTGTTTCTGGCAGACGGCGAAGTGGCTGGCCAAGAAATTTTCCATGTTCACATGCATGTTATTCCGCGGTTCAAGGGTGACGGTTTCGGGATAAAGTTCGGATCAAACTATGGTGCAAGACCTGAGAGAAGAGAGCTAGATTCTGTCGCAAAGAAGATCAAAGAAAAACTGTGCTAGGGTAACCAGTATTTCGGGGGCTCAGTTTCCGGAGGTTTCTTCTCTTCACGCTTCACAAGAATTGCTTTCTTCGCTATCTCGTAAGCCATCTTGTAATCAAAGATTCCCTTAGGCTCTTCAGCAGCTTTCTTGATTAGTTCAGTTTCAACCTTGTTCTTGAATTTTCCAATGGTTAACGCTCCGATTCCGAAAACGTAAGGCATAATTTCTTTGCCATTGTCGTTTAAATCCAGTCCTTCAACTCCTAGAGGCGGAATCGCGTTGATGTCGGCTACCACCTTGCAGTTCTTTCCATGTTTTTTCAGCACTTCCAGCGACAGAAGCTGCGTTCCGGCCGCTCCAGCCGCAAGGATAACCTCTGATTTTTCAATGGCGTTTCCTATTTCTTCTGGAGTCTGAGTCTCGACGCCTCGAACTCTCTGGCTTTGCAAGTCCTCATTTACTTTCGTCGTTATCGCCGACGCTTTCTGCAGTGAACGAGAAGTTACGATCACGTTTGCCTTCTCAAAAGCATAAAGCCTAGCAGCTGTCTGACCGACAGGGCCAGTTCCAGCTAATACGGTCACAGTTTTATTCTCAAGGCTTCCAAAACCCTTAACGAACAACATTTCCAGAGTCTTCGCAACTGCAGCCGTTGCCGTCGTGTACGCTCCTCTGGGATCGATGATTACTGCAAGCTCAAAAGGCTGAAACATGCACTGTTTGATTTTTTCCAGAATCTCGTTTGCCAGCTTGAAATCGTGGCCGTTGATGAAGATCTTTGTATGCTTTGCTCCTTCAGATCCCCTAGGAAACATCACATCATAAATGATCTTGTCAACATCCTCAACAGCCACGTTTTCATACTTGAGAACTGCAGCATCTGGAAAGATGTCGACGACTGTTAGTATATCAAATGGGCTTGCATGTTTATCGGTGTCCAAAAAGATGAAGACTTTCTTGAATTGCTGTTCTGACAAGGCAAAAGCCTCTCAAGCTTGTTATGCTGTTATAGCGTTTAAAAATTGCCGCTTCAGTTGTGGCAAGCATTAGCTTCAATCAATCTCTATCGCCGTTTTTCCGGAGGAATTTCAATTTCAAAATACTTAGCAGCAAAGGAATCCCAACAATGACGGAAACGATAACAACAATCGCGTCTTCTATGTAAGAGTCTACAGCGGCGGCGACAAACACTGCGTACAGAGCCTCAGAATTCAGAAGAAGTGCAGCACTATACAGGCCGCATGGAACGAGCAAGAAAACTCTCAAAAGAGAATCTGTGGCTATACATATGAAGGAAATCAGAGCCAGCGCTATTGGTAACCGTTTTGAACTTGCGTTAAAAAGGTAATGGCTTATTTTGGCTGCTGGAAAAACCAGCAACATGGCCAGTAAAATATCCAATATTGTCCACAGTGGCAGAGCCCTACCAGTTGGAGAAGCAAAATACGCAGAAAGCAGTATCCCATATACCGCCAAAACAGGCTTCCATCTTCCTCTGACTAATAATCCAGTTAATAAGACACTGATCGGCTCTGCGATTACGCCGAACATCCACGCCGCATCAGGCCGGATCAATCTTGCAGTCGCGCTACCGATGAGAGCGGAAAAGAACCCGGTTTCTGGACCCAGAACTATCCCTTCTATCGGTGCCAAATAGATTCCCCAGTTCCGCCATAACCCAAAGGACATGAAATACAATACTGCATGTAATGCTGCAAAAACGGCAATCAAACTTACTTGCAGGCTTTTTCGCATAAGACCACAATTCTCAGTAACGGAAATTGAATAAAAGCTTCACCGGTTCTTTCTCGTCTAGACATTGATTGCAGGCGGCACCACAATTGTTTAATATAAAACGCCAAGATTGTAGATAATCTTCAGAGGAATAGAAAATGACCATTATCGAAATGCTGGAAAAACTCTCAAACGCATGTGGAGTGGTTGGAAGAGAAGAAGAAGCCCGAGAACTTATGAAGAAATTATTGAAACCATACGTTGACGAAGTCAAAGAAGACAAACTTGGAAACGTTATCGGGATAAAGGAAGGAAAGAAAAAAGCGCCAAAAGTGATGCTCGCAGGTCACATGGATGAAATCGGTCTCATACTGAAAACCATATCAAAAGAAGGCTTCCTGCAATTCACGAAACTCGGCGGAATAGACGACCGCATCCTCCTCGCTCAAAGTGTTATTGTACACACTGACAAAGGGCCCCTGCGCGGGATAATAGGCTCAAAGCCTCCGCACATACAGAAGGAAGAGGAACGCAAGAAAGTCTTAGGCTACGACGAGCTGTTCATCGACATAGGCGCTGAAAGCCAAGAGGAAGCAAAAAAGATGGGAATAAGAATCGGCGACACAGTGAGCTTCGACGTGAAATTCGCAAAAATCAACAAGAACATCGTAACGGGCAAGGCCTTTGACGATCGCATTGGATGCGTAATTATGATTGAAGCATTGAAGCGTTTAGAGAAAACAGAATGTACGGTATGCACTGTTGGAACAGTACAGGAGGAAGTCGGCCTACGAGGTGCGGGAACTGCTGCTTTCGGTATAGATCCTGACGTTGGCATCGCACTTGACGTAACCGTGGCCGGAGATGTTCCTAACGTCAGAGAAGTTGAAGCGCCAATAAAGATGCGGAAAGGGCCTTCGTTGACTGTTGCGGACGCGGGGTTGATAACGCATCCGAAGGTTCTGCGAATGCTGGTTGAAGCGGCTGAGGAGAACAAGATCCCGTATCAACTGGAAACAGGCTTACCTGGCTCTACAGACGCTGCACGCATGGCCCTCACAAGAGAAGGCGTTCCAAGCGGCGTCATATCTGTGCCTACGCGGTACATTCACAGCCCAACATCTATGCTGCACCTGCAAGATGTCGAAAACAGTGTGAAGTTGACAGTTGCGGCCATAAAGAAAGCTCCCAAATACTTCTAACTCATTCACACTCTTTTTTATCATCGAATCCTTCCGAAAATTTTCGAAGAGGAAGAAAGCATGGATGAAAAAGTAGTGCTTTGTAAAAAAGCGGTATCGTATTTCAACGAAGGTTACAATTGTGCTCAAAGCGTCTTACTGGCTATGTCCGAGCACTGGAAATGTAAGAACGAACTGGTTCCGAAGATTGCTACAGGTTTCGGTGGAGGCATAGGACGTTGTGGGTCGGTCTGTGGAGCTTTGACGGGCGGTGTGATGGCAATAGGCATCAAATATGGCACAAATGAACCTTCAACTGAAAAACGGTTGAAAAGCTATGAGCTTACTCAGCCATTGTATGAGCGTTTCGAGGAAAGGCACGCAAGCGTCCTCTGTCGTGAACTAATTGGTTATACTCTTTCCAATGCAGCCGAATTGGAGAAGGCTCGAAAAGAGAAAGTGTTTGAAAAGAAATGCTCGAAGCTTGTTGACACTGTTGTTGAAATCTTGCTGGAGCTAATTGAAAGTTAGATTTCTTTTGCCAAGCATGCCTTCATTTCATTGGTTAAAAAGAAAATGATTTAAAATGAGCCTTTCTATTTCTTGGTTGGCTAACACGCATGAATGCTGAGAAGGCTTTTGAGTTTCTGGAACATACAGCGGATGCTTACGTTGCGGCTTATGGTAGAGACTTTTCTGAGGCTCTTGAGAATGCGGCTGTTGCAACTTTCGAAGTTATGACGGATGTCAAGAAAGTCAGTCCAAGTGTTGAGGATGTGGTAGAGGTTTTGGCTAGTGATGAAGGCGCGTTGCTTTATAGTTGGCTTGAAGCCTTGCTGGTGAAGTCTGAAGTTAATGGGTTGCTTTATTCAAAGTTTAAAGTTGTGAGTCTGGAAAATGTTTCTGAAGGGTTTAGGCTTAGAGCGAAAATCTGGGGAGAAAAATTTGACCCGAAGAAACACCTGCAGAAGGTTGGCGTTAAGGCAGTCACTTACCATCGTATGGAAGTGATAAAAAAGCCTAACTTGGTTACGTTGCGGTTTATCCTCGACATATGAGGGTGCTTTAGGCCATTTTCAGTTTCTTAAGGCCTTTCATAATTTCTTCTACGGCCACTTCGGGCGGTATGTCGAGTTCTTGGCACTTGAACTCTACGAATGGCACTTTCTTCTCCTTGTAATATTGTAGGATCGGTTCAGTTTGGCGTTCGTAGACTTTTATGCGTTCCTTTATCACTTCGGCTGTGTCATCTGAACGTTGGTAGAGTGGCCCGCCGCATTTGTCGCATATTTCGTCTTTCTTTGGCTTCAGGTAGCGTATGTTGTAGATTTCGCCGCAGTTTTTGCATATTCTTCGCGTGGATAGGCGTTCGATTATTATCCATTCTGGCACTGTTAGCTGGATTATTACGTCTATTTTGGCTATTTTCTCCAGAGCTTTTGCCTGGTCCAGCGTTCGCGGATAGCCGTCCAGAATGAAGCCTTTCTTGCTGCTGATTTTGGCGATGTGCTCTTTCAAGACTTCTAGAACTACTTCGTCTGGGACGAGTGAGCCTTTTTCGACGTATCCTTTGACTTTTTTGCCTAGTGGCGTGTCTGTTTTCATGATTTCGCGGAAGATGTCGCCCATGGCTATTACGTCTACGCCGAGTTTGTCCTTTAATCGTGAAGTGTAAGTGCCTTTTCCTGAACCGGGTGGACCGAAGATTATTGCCTTCATTTTTTCCCACTCTCGCTGCTGTTTTTCGTAAGATGATGTTTGGTCGATAATTAAGTATTGCTATGCGTACTATGAAAATGCTTAAAGCGACTGTTGGGGACTCACATTCTTCTGGGAGCAACACTACAATGCACGTGACGAGGCTTGAGGATCATCTTTATCTGATTGATGTTGAAACGGCTGGAATCAAGAACTTTATAGCCAGCTATGTTCTGAAAGGCGAAAAAGTGATTATTGTTGAAACGGGTCCGACTTCTTCTGTGCCTAATCTGCTTGCTGGTTTGCGAGAGTTGCAGGTAAAGCTTGAAGACGTGGCGTATGTGGCGGTTTCGCATGTTCATCTTGACCATGCTGGCGGTGTCGGGACATTGTTGAAGAGTTTGCCCAATGCTAAAGTTGTTGTCCATCAGAGAGGCGCACCACATTTGATTAGCCCTGAAAAACTCTGGCAACAGTCACAGGAAGTTTTGACTAGCAGCATTACGGATTTGTATGGTGCTCCTGAGCCTGTTCCCGCTGAGAGGGTTGTTGCGGCGGCTGATGGCATGGTTTTTGATGCGGGAAAAGGCGTGAGGTTGAAAGTGGTGGAAACCACGGGTCATGCTTCGCATCATCAGAGCTATCAGGATTTGTTGAGTGGCGGCGTTTTTCCGGGTGATGCGGCTGGGATTTATTTGAACGAGATTGATGTTGTCGTGCCAACGACTCCTGCGCCGTTTCGTATGGACATTGCTTTGGCTGCCTTAGACAAGCTGATAGGTTTGAGGCCTAAGGCTTTGTATTACAGTCATTTTGGACGAACGCTGGATAGCGTGAATAAACTTCAGACGTACGTTCGGCAGCTTAAGCTTTGGGCGAAGATTGCGAAAGAAGAACTTGACAAAAACGATAGCGTAGAGACTATAAGCCGTCGGATTGCGGAAGAGGACGAGGCTGTTCAGCAGGCGATCGAACACATAAAGGAGCACCCCATTTTGAATAAGACGGTACTTAACCAGAGCGTCTATGGAATCGTGGATTTTGTGACAAAACACGGCCTCGCTTCCGCCTAGACTTCATCCGGGTTCGCCGATATCGTTTATATTTCCGCCAATGTATTTCTTCTCAGTAGGTGAAAACAGTTGGGAGAAGATGAGGGTCGTACTCCTACAGAGAAGATTTCGCTTGAGAAGGTTGACGATTATCGCTGGCGTATTCCAAAATACAAGCCGAGCATGCGCGTTCCGGGCATGGTTTTTGCTAATAGTGATTTGTTGTCGAAGATGCAGACTGATCGGACTTTGGAGCAATGCGTGAATGTTGCGCAGTTGCCTGGTGTTTACAAGTATGCGATTACTTTGCCGGATGGGCATGAGGGGTACGGTTTTCCGATCGGCGGCGTGGCGGCGATGGATTACGAGCAGGGCGTGATCAGTCCGGGCGGGGTGGGTTATGACATTAATTGTGGGGTTCGCTTGTTGACGACGAACCTTTCTGAGAAGGATGTTAGGCCGAAGCTTGGGGCTTTGGCGGATACGATTTTTAGTAATGTCCCTGCTGGGCTTGGAAGCCGCAGAAAGGATTTCAAGGCGACTTCAGGTGATTTGGACCGTCTTGTGACTCATGGCGTGCAATGGGCTATTGATCAAGGTTTGGGTTGGGATGGCGATGCTAAACATTGTGAAGAGAACGGATGCATGGAAAATGCAGATCCGGATAAGGTTTCGACGACGGCGAAGAACCGTGGTATGCAGCAGATCGGCACTCTGGGCTCAGGCAACCATTTTCTGGAGATTCAGAAGGTTGACAAGATTCTTGACGTTGCAACGGCTAAAGCGTTTGGAATCGAGCACGAAGGACAGGTTATGGTTATGATTCATTGTGGTTCGCGTGGGTTTGGGCATCAGATTTGCTCGGATTATTTGCGGGTTATGGAACGAGCAGTCGATAAGTACAACATTCGAGTGCCCGACCGCGAATTAGCGTGCGCACCTGGAAACAGCAGGGAGGCAGAGGATTACTATTCGGCTATGGCATGTGCGGTCAATTTTGCGTTTGCAAACAGGCAGGCAATCATGCATTGGGTCCGGCAGAGTTTTCAAACGGTTTTCAGGGAGAATCCAGAGAAGTTTGGTTTGAAGCTTGTTTATGATGTGGCTCATAACATTGCTAAGGTTGAAACGCACAAGGTGGACGGCGAAACACGGAAGAAGGTTTGGATTCACCGGAAAGGTGCAACGCGCGCATTTCCAGCTGGGCTTGAGGAGGTTCCGGCTGACTATCGCAGTGTCGGGCAGCCTGTTCTTATTCCGGGTAGTATGGGGACGAGTTCGTGGGTTTTGGTTGGAACTGAGCAGGCGATGGAGTTGAGTTTTGGCTCGACGGCGCACGGTGCGGGTCGCATGTTGAGCCGGACGGCTGCAAAACGGAATTATTGGGGTGGAGACATCAAGAAGGGATTGGAGCAACGCGGGATTGTTGTTCGGGCGGCGAGTTCAGTGGTTTTGGCTGAAGAGGCTGATCCGGCGTATAAGAATGTGGATGTGGTTGTGGAGGTCAGTCACAGGGTTGGGATTGCGACGAAGGTTGCACGTTTAACGCCTTTGGCCGTGGTGAAGGGTTAGAACACCGATTTAGATTCTGTTGTTTTTCTCAGTTTTTGTTCTTCCAGAGCGTGAGCCTTGTGGAGTTGCTGCATGTACCATGCTCTTTCGCGTGCGTAATGGAAGGCTAGGGCGATGCCAATGATTAGCAGTGCGATGCCGATGGCGGTTAGAGTGACGCCTAGCAGGCTGTATGGATGTGGGGTGAGGTGGTAGGGTATGATTAGGAACCATTCTGGGTTTGGGACTGTTATTATGGTTTCGAGGAGCCCGCTGACAAAGAATACAGCACCTATGGTGGTCAATTGGTAGCTGACAGTTTCGTTGTGTCTGGATTCTTCTGCTTTCTCATGCAAGTACTCGCTGAAAAGCACCGGGTTTCCTCTGTTCTTGCGGGTGATGGTTTTGTATAAGTATTATGACGGTTTCCGAATAATCCGCTGTTCGGTGACATTTATTATGTTGTGTTTTGCTATTGTTTGGTTGTGTGCTGCAGTTGAAGGATCAGTGTGGCATCTGTAAGCGCGTTCTGAATTATCGTTTGCTCAGGCGTTGTTACCGGTGCGGAAAGCTTTATTGCCGTGATTGCATGGTGCCTGACGTTAGCACAGGCGATCCGACTAGGCTTCTGTGCTTGAATTGTGCGCGGCGGACGGTTTCGTCTAGGATTTCAGTTTCAAAATATGATGGTTTGACAAGGTATTTGCGTTTTCGAGGCGCGTTTACGAACACGGTTAGGCTTAGTTTTGCGCGGATGGATGGAATTCTGGGCGATAATTTGCCAATGAATGCGTACAAGAATGAAGCTTGGTGGAGCAACATTAGCAATCTGCATGCACGGGGTTGGTTGGATGCAGGGTGGGAGGTGCAGGAGATCAATCTTAAGGAAGGGTTCGTCGTTTTCCATAAGGTGCGAGATGTGCCTATGAAGAAGAAGACTTACGCAAGCGAGGTTAAGCCTTTCACGCCTGTTCACGTTAAGCCTCAGCGGAGCAAGATTCCGTCGAAGACGCGGGTTTCAAAGCTGTATGCGCGGATCAAGAATTTAGAGCGCCAGCAGAAAGCTATTCCGCAGTATCGTGGAAGTTTTAAGCCGAGGCCGGTTTCGGAGAAGCGGTTGTTTAGGCAGGATAAGAAGCCGGATTAACTAGCTCTTTTGGAAAGGGTTTTATTTGTTCGTTTGCGTTATCTTAGTTTCATTGTGGGAGCGGTCGTCGTCTAGTCTGGTTTAGGACACAAGCCTTAGTGGTTAGTAATTTCTTGTCTTCTTGTTTGTTTTGTTCTGGGTCTGTTTTGTTTGTTGAGGGTTGGTTTGGGGTTGGTTCGCTCATTTTTTTCATCTCCATGCTCATATCTGAGGGCATTCCTTATTTTAGTATATTGTAGTGACAGGGCACTTCTGAGGAATCCTTAGGGGTGCTGGTGGGTCGCATTCTGGCAAATTTCCTGAAGGATTTTGGCAAGAGACGCCGTCCTGTTACATCTTGGCTTATGTGGTTGACGGTTTTCAGGGGAGAGAAAACCGAAAAATCTAAGCTGAATACTTGCTGGTGTCTGAAGAATGAGGCATTAGATTTTTTCATCACCATTGCAGCCTGATAGTATCTCGCGCGCGGTGGAACCACAAAAATTATCAAGATAGTTCATTGGCTTCTTGGATGACAGAAATGAGACCACACAGAATATAGAGATTTCAGAATTTACGAGCGCAAAAAACATTCTGAAGATTTGAAAAGTTGATTGAAATGAATGAAGACGAACCCATGAATGGATTCTTGAAACTCTCAACAGGATAGAGAAGAAACCGAATGAATCAACCGACTGGACAGACGAAAATTAAGAGAGTGGCTAGAGCAACCAGACGAAAACTAGAGTTTGTCTTGATTCTGGTTTCTCAGCAATTAGTTTTTGACCAATTACGAAATTCTTTAATCGATTGGCTGTCCAAATTTCACTGATTTATCTGGCTTTTCAGACCAATTACAAGTTATCTCAACTTTCTTGACAGCATTCTCTAATCTTGTTTTTTCTTTTTTCCCAATTCTGGCAGAACCACCTTTCACTTGAAATAACATAATTTTGAGTTTATCACAGTCTTTTCTGTCCAACTTGACACAAATTAGGTCAATTATACCCGTTCTTGGATAACCTCTTCTTGACTGAAAATCGATGTATTTCCAACCATTCTTATTCAATCGATATTTTGTAAATGTTAAAGCATTCTTCTCTGTCTTATGTGCTTTTTTCTGTGCTTGTTGCCATTTGAGGAATTCTTTATCTTTTATCATTTCAATTCACTCCGTGACATTCTCTTAGGACGGAAATAGGCAATGGCCAAGCCAATTGTTAGGTATGTATCAAGCTAGAAAGTCTTTTAAGTCTATCCCGATTCAATCAGAAATAACGGTCTAAGAAATGAGCGAAAAGAAACAGTATCCAGAAAGGTCGAAATATTTCAATTTCAAGAAGTCAGATGGAATAGGATATTTCAAGTTTAAAGTCACATGTCCAAACTGTGGAAAGGTATGCGTAGAAGATATTTGGGCGGAAAGATGCGAGAAATTCAGACGACAGTCTCTAACCTGTCATAGATGTGGACACGATACAGACGATTTAGTGTGGAAAAGAACCATTTGAAACTACAATTCCTCAATCAGCCCTTCTAAGCCAATCTTCTGATTTTGCGGAAAAGTTATAGCTGAACCATTCATACAGATAGTAGTTGGGCGCAAGAAGCAACAAACTGGTGCTCACCGAGATAGGGGAAAATGGAATTGAACAGAAGCACATCATATCTAATCTTAGCAATATCCTGAGTGGTTTATTGTTCGGTGCATTAATCAAATTACTAACGCTATTGCCTCTATCAATACCTATGCTTCTGGTCCTTATTGTCCCTCTTATTTTCCCTTTGTTCTCTGTTGCCTACATGGCGAAGAAGGTTGAAATAGACGAGGCGAAAACCAGAATGATGACGAATCCGATAACAAGTCGTGACCAAGAAGCATCAGTTGTGATTGCACTTTTCGTTGTTGGCATTCTCTTTGTTATTGGCTTAGGAATATCCGTGCTGTTCTGGTTCTTATGAGTGAGTGCGTTTGTTCACTCACAATAATGATTAACTAGTATCCACATCTTTAGGACAGTCCCTTTGAGCGCGCGTGCCACAGAAGGCTACGAAACCAAAAAGACAAATAAATGCCAAAGGTTGCCATACTGAAGCAGCAGACCAATGCCAAATGCTAAACTGGTTATCATGAACGTAACAATTATGTAAAGGCAAATTTTAATGTCATCGAGTTGGTCTTCCATATCTGCCAAGTGTTCATCAATTAGAGTTGCTATCTCGTCCAGTAACGTACGCTCGTTCTTTTCTACAGTCTTCTGTTCTTCCTTTTCGGCTGCGGCAAGATCTGTTTTCAAGGATGCTGATTCAGCAAGTCGCTTGCCACAATGAGGGCACCATACGGCATCTTCGTCCTTTGTTTCGTGTTTACATTCTGGGCAATTCATAGTGAATCTGCCATCTATTGTAGCCTTTCTTGTGACTTAACGCTTTCCGTTTTCTAAAATGAGTGTTTAACGCGCGCGCGGCAAAGTTTTATCCTTAGATGACAAGCGCGCGGTTTTTGCCTTCTTCTTAGATTAAATCAGTGACACGAGTTTGGCTAGGAGTGTGCTCACTTGGCCGATTTGTTTTTTGGTTCTTTCGTAGTCTTTTGGGTATTTCCTGAGTATTCTGATGAACTCCTTGAGATGCTGAATGGAGATATCGCCCTGTGCACTGGCAAGTATTATTCTCGCGGCGTCCAAATCATCCAGTTTTCCTTTGTCCTGAATCGCTGAAAGTGCGATCCTGAATCCTTCCAAACCCACGAGGGGCGAGATTTCAAGAATACATTGAAGAGTCTTGTCATCGGGATACGTTTTGATTGTTCGCTCAAGAAGATTGCAAGCGTTTGCTCCTTCGACTAGGGCAAAGAATACGCCTGCTTGTGTAAGCCAATAACGAGGGTATTCTCTGTTACGGTAGATTTTCACATCGGTCTTCTTGATCAGCTTCTTTGTTTCAAGGGTATTGAAGGCAGTCCATGTTGATTTGTAGTGCCCTTTGATTCCACTTTTTGCTTCGTTTATTGTTTGAGCGCCACTTTTTGCCAGATGCAGAATTATGCGTTTCTGAAGGGGTGGTAGGCTATTTCCTTTGCTTTGTTGCTTTGACATATGTTCCACCACTTTAGATATGTTCATACATACCTTATATAAAAGCTTCGGCAATAATCACGTGAAGTACGGAGGCTCATAATGAAGAAACGACGCGCGCTAATTGCTGAGAGTGAGATGAATGACTAAATATCCTATTTGTCCCGACGATGGTTTCCTGTGCTTCAGAAATCTGAAATGTGTTGAAAGGGTAGAAGGCTCGTACCGTGCTTATGTTGCTTGCGTTAGGAAACGTTTCAGGGGGGCTAACAGCATTCTCGACAGAGGTGCGGGTATGACAATCTACGAGAAATTGAAGCGTCAGGGGTTGATTTCAGATGGGTGAATATGACAGTGCGAGAGAGGCTTTTGAGGCTCGTCAGGCTTTGCATGATGAATTCGGGGATAAATCTGTTTGGGAACCTTCGGAGCATGGTTGGTGGCGTTTCGGGGATTTCAGTCTTGTAGGTCATGGAGAGGTTGGCAGTCCTAATTGTGGTAAGTATGTTGCCATGAAGGGTTGTTTGCGGGTTGATTTGCATGACAAGATTACTTTGGATGGTGAGAATTACAAGGGCAAGGTGTTTGTGCGTAGGATTCATTTGAATTGTGGTAAGCCGTCTTGTCCTATTTGTTATGAGCGTGGTTGGGCTGTTCATGAGGCTGGAAGCATTGAACGTCGTTTGAATGAAGCGTCAAAGCGTTTCGGTCAGCCCGAGCATATTATTGCGGCTCTTCCTCCTGAGATGTACGATCTCAGTTTTGAAGATTTGAGGCGGAAAGCTGCTGAAATCTTGTTTGCGCGAGGTGTGATCGGTGGTGTCTTGATTTTTCATGGTTTCCGATATAATCGTCTCAAGCGTTGGTATTGGAGTCCTCATTTTCACTGTATAGGTTTCATCAAAGGTGGTTATGAGTGTCGTGGCTGCGAGAAATGCAGGAAAGGTTGTGGTGGCTTTGTTGATAGGAGCTATCGCTGTCATGAGAAGGACGATTGGATTGTTAAGGTAAAAGGCAAGCGTAAGACAGTTTTCGGTACGGCTTGGTATCAGCTTAACCATGCAACTTTGAAAGTAGGTGTTAGGCGTTTTCACGTTGCTACTTGGTTTGGCGTTTGCAGTTATCGGAAATTGAAGATCACGGTTGAGAAGCCTGAGGAATTGTGTCCAATCTGTCAGCATGAGCTTACTGGGATTCACTATTTTGGCGGAAAGCGTTTGAGTTTGAGTGACCAGCTAGATTCGTTTGAGGATTATGAAGAGGATGGTCGGGTTGTTTTCGTTGAGAGGCTTCGTTCGTGGAGTAGCGGTAGCTATGGAGAATGATTATGTGACTGCCTGCGCTATCGCTGTATGGAACGTGCATACGGCAAGCGCGAGCTTGCCGACCGATGTTGTCTAAGCGGTTGTTTTGGAAACAAAAAGGGGGTTATCTTTGTTCTATTTGCGTTTTCGGAATAGTTTGAATCCGTCTATTTCCATGACGTACTGGAATCCCTGTTCTATTAGCACTGTGGCTTCTTGGATTGCTCTGGCTGTTTTGCATACGTATTCTTCTTCTCCCCCTGTGGTTATTCCTCTTATGTAGTGCATTGTTGTTTCCAGTTTTTTGTGTCTTAGGTGGCGCATTACTGCGATTGGGTCTTGCAGTTTGTAGTATAGTTGTGCGCCTGAGTAGTTTCTGAGGTTTTTGAGCGGGATGTTGTTGAGTTCTGGTTTGCATAGTTTCTTTGCGGTGCGTTCTCTTGTATCTCGCCATACTTGACCTATGGAGTGGCTTTCTGGAAATGGGTGTTCTTGGTTGTTTTTGGCTAGGTAGATTTTGAGCATGTCTGCGGTTTGGGTTTTGAGTTTGTATGTTCCTGAGCCGTGCCCTTTGCATCCTCTGATGCTGATTACGCCCTGTTGTGCGTCTATGTCTTGCAATGTGACGCTGTGGAGTTCGTGACCTTCTGCGCCTGTTTCGATTAGGATTTTGAAAATTGTTGCGTATTTTGGGCTGGCATTGTCTATGATTGCGTTTACGTTTTCGGTGGTTGGGATTAGCGGGGTTTTCTCTTCTACTCTGTAAAAGGGTTTTGTCCATTGGATATTTTGCTTCTTGCAGTAGCAGTCATAGCAGAACGCGAATTTGTTTCGCGTGGAGTCGTCTAGTGGTTTGCCCGTGTTTCGGTTTTTGGCTGTTGATATGTAGGCTTTGACTTGTTCAGGGTTGTTGATGTCGCAATTGCGGGCTGTTTCCCTGAGTTTGTAGTTGACGGCTTTGAGTGTGGTGTCTTTCTTGCCGTCGCTCTTGAGGGCTATGATAGTATTGATGATTGATGCTTCAGCAGAAAGGGGGATAGGGTTTATTTGTCTGAACAGTTTAGCTTCGTGTGTGCGGTCGTCGTCTAGTCTGCATTGAATCTTGTGTGTCCCAAGAGATTCTTGCCTAGAATGGTTCAGGACACAAGCCCTCCAAGCTTGCGATCCCGGGTTCAAATCCCGGCGACCGCACCAAAAGCCAGAATTAACATTGTTTTCGCAGTTGCCTAGCTGATTGATGCTTGAGAACTGCGTAATCAAATGTTTTAAGTGGTTTTCAAACGTTTTTGACAGATTTAATCCAAGTTCACGCGACTTTTCAACCAAACTCCTGTCAAGATACAGCACAACATTGCGCTTGCTTTGCATTTGCGTTTGCACCCGAGACCATGCGAAGGGACATTCATTGTTATATGTTTGGTGCTTTGTCGATGACGCGTGATGAGAAGCGCGTTAAGGTTTTTGCCTGGCGAAATGCTAAATACCGTCGACCAAGTTTTAGTGCGAGAGTGATATACATGTCTTATGAGCCAAGTTCAGAACATTGGGTGAAGCTTCAAGATGCTCCTCCTATACCGAATCTGAGATTTCGACATTTTAGAGGCGAATCCGATTACCCGCTTATGGTAGCTGTTACTGAAGGAATGAAAGAAGCAGATCAGCTGGAGTTGACGATTTCTGTTGAGGACATCGCACGCGAGTTCAGACATCTGGAACACTGTGATCCTTGCCGAGACTTTGTTTTCGCTGAAGTAAATGGCAAGGTTGTCGGTTATACTCGAGTATGGTGGAGCAAAGACCCGTCAGGCCTTCATCTTTACAATCATTTTGCCGATCTTCTTCCCGAGTGGAGAGGAAAGGGAATACGCAACGCAATGCTCAGATACAATGAACAGAAACTGAGAGACATGGCTCAGACGCAGTTCACAGATGATCTTCACATGTTCCAGTCTATTGCGGCAGATTCTGAAAAGGACTGGATTTCAGTTTTGGCCAGTGAGGGATACAGCGTTTTCCGTTATGGTTTCAGGATGGTTCGCCCAAACTTGGAAAATGTTCCTGATTTTCCTTTTCCTGATGGGATAGAGGTTCGCCCTGTGAAGCCTGAACACTATCGAGCCATTATTGATGCTTGGAACGAGGCATGCAAAGACATGAGAGGTCAAATACCCATATCGGATGAGGATTTCAATTCGTTCCAAGAGTCTCCTATCTTCAACCCTTCACTTTGGCAAATAGCGTGGCATAAGAATGAGGTCATAGGAACAGTTCTAAATTTTATTGATGAACAGGAAAACATCGAATACAAGCGCAAACGTGGTCACGTAGAGGCGATATCTGTAAAACGTCAATGGAGAGGAAGAGGCATAGCAAAAGCATTGATTGCCCAAAGCTTCAAACTTCTCAAAGACCACGGAATAACTGAGGCGGCCTTGGGTGTGGATGCTGAGAACCCCAGCGGAGCTCTTTGCTTATATCGAAAAATGGGCTTCCAAATCGAGAAAAAAACGATATTCTACAGGAAACCTATGACCTAAAACTCATTGTTCCAGCTCATGCAAATCCGCGCATGCCAAATCGGAAAAAGCAAAATAGCGTGTGAATTCCGCGCTCCTCGAGCGCACTACTAGCCTCTCTGCAACCTCTCTATCAACGAACCAATTAAGGTTGTCGCGCGCGTTATATGACCGACACTTGGATGAAGCAGAAGAGACTATTGTCGGATTTCACATACAAGTTCAGCGTGTGCTTTTGGTTTAGATTAAGTCTTATTAGCATTAAACATGTAAGCGTAACAAAGGGTTGATTGAATGAGTAGAAGAGAAGCAGAACACCCGGAGCTTATTCATGCGTTAATAAAAGGAGGAAGAAGAAGTGACAGAGAACTGGCAAAGACTATTGGTTCCTCTCAACCAACAGTAAGTAGAATGATCAGGAAGCTCGAGAAAGAAGGCTACATAAAAGAATACACCATAATTCCAGACTTTTCGAAGCTTGGTTTCGAAGTCATGTCAATCATTCTCACGAAGCTCAAACAACAAATACCCCCTGGTTCTCTTGAAGAACTCAGGAAGAAAGTCAGAGAGGACGAAAGGAAAAACCCGTCTTCAATCCTCATGGGGATGACGGGCATGGGCCATAACTCTGACAGAGTGCTCATACTACTAAGTGAAGATTACTCAGCATACTCTAAATACATAGGCCTCGTCAAACAGCACCCTCTAGTAAATGTTGAAGAAGTGAAGAGCTT
>Ga0315268_10003204_pt1 | contig 18112 bp, 20 predicted proteins | sample C1_top_MG_FD_204535 | JGI IMG/M metagenome (GOLD analysis project Ga0315268, IMG submission 204535) | Sediment microbial communities from Yellowstone Lake, YNP, Wyoming, USA - C1_top | ecosystem: Environmental > Aquatic > Freshwater > Lake > Sediment | place: USA: Wyoming | collected 2017-08-01
GGCCTGAAGTTATCGTATGCGGCGAGGCACAGGACGGCAATGCGGCCTTGCGGCTCATCAATATCGAACGCCCGGATGTCGCATTTCTTGACGTCAAGATGCCCGGATTGTCCGGCATCGAAGTTGCGCAAAAAGCCGGATGGAAATGCCCAGTCGTGTTCATCACCGCGCATGATAAATACGCCGTGGAAGCATTCGAAAATGAAGCTGTTGACTATATTTTGAAACCCGTTTCCGAGGACCGGCTGGAGAGGACCGTCAAACGTCTCAAGGAACGACTGGCTGCTACATCACCACTACCGGACCTCTCTGCCGTGTTCGAGAAGATTTCCCGATCGCTTAAACAACCGATGTCCTTTCTCCAGTGGATCAAGGCGCAGCACAAGGATGGTATCCGGCTCATCCCTGTGACGGATATCTTTTACTTTAAATCGATTGATAAATACACGACCGTACGGACCAGGGAAGGCGAATTTCTGATCCGCAAGACCATCAAGGAGCTGGAAGAGGAACTGGACCCGGAGCTGTTCTGGCGCGTCCACCGCGCCGCCATCGTGAATGTGAAGTCTATCCATACCGTCAGTCGCTCTCTTGCCGGGACCTATGACGTCCGCTTCCGGGACATTCAGGACGCTGTTGTTGTCAGCCGCGCATTCAGCCATTTGTTCAAACAGATGTAGCGCTTCGACCCATCCCTCATATTTGCCGTTCATCCCGTTCTTTCCCCCGTTCATCGCATGACTCTTGCCAATGATATCTTACGCACATATACTTGAGCCGGATAGTAAAAACTTCCCATGGGAGAAACCATGATCAAACATATTATTAGTATCGGACTATTTCTATCGCTTGGTTTAAGCGCTACGGCGTTCGCCGAAGACAACATTCCGGATAGGAAGATGCGTTTGCACATGGGATTTGAGCATTGGTATGGCGATTCATTCAGAAGAGCTGACACGGGGTTTAAAGATGATAGTTTAGCATTAGGAATAAATTATCCGCTGCCGATAAGCTGGATTGAGTTTTTGCTGCGCTACGAGTGGGCGACGATAAAAGCAGACCCTGCTCAGAAAGACTTCTCGGAGTTTAATAACCAACACATTGATTTTGTTACGACGGGCTTTGCACTCACTAAAATTTTGAACTCCGGAGCTCAAACCGTCGCGCTTTCAGCGATGCCAATGGGTCTCCTTTGGGTAAAAGTTAATGGTCATGGCGAATCCATCGGAGAATCGATGGGATTCAACATAGACTGGCTGTTCGATGGGAGGACGGGAATGTTCCTTGATACAAGATATCAGAAATATCAGCTGCGGCGATTGGATGGATCGTGGATGGATACGCAAAACGACGCTAGCATCGCTGTAGGGGTTGTTACACGACTCTGAAATACATGTCTGACACTGTAGCGCGATACATGCGACTGAGGCAGGAGGGCTCATGCTGCGATTTTATCGTAAGGTCTTAACCTTGTTATTGGTTTTTTCGGCTTTTAGTAACACTGTACATGCCGCTGAGTATTCAGGATATTTGGATAATCTCGATGTCAGGCCGGATATTGGATATGGCTATGCAGTTGCGAAAGACCACAAAAGAGGCTTGGGGTATAACGCGGGAGTACGGATACTTTCGAGCGTTCGAACCCTTTCGACATCAGAACCGAATAAGCGGTACGGCGTAGAAATCTCTTCTGTATCGCCGTTCGAATCCAAGGAAGCGTTCAGGCATGAAAAGTATGTCGCAGTCGGTCTCATCGTGGAGCAGATTCTTCCCTCGCACATGGTTATCACCATGGGAACGCTCGGTTACATCGGCGTCGACCAAAATAAGAACAGCCCCTTCGGGCTGATCGCCGATATAGCGTGGGAACCGGGCAGCGGTAAATGTACACAACCCTTCCTGGGGCTTCGCTTGGAAACGATCTACGACACCTCGACCATCACCAGGTATTCACTGAACGCAGGCATAAAGTTCAATGCCTTATAGCTTGAACGGGCCATCCATTACGAAGGAGTGCTCCATGAACATCCTCGAATTCCAAAACGTGAAAAAAAACTATTGGCTGGGCGAGACCACGGTGCAGGCCCTTCAGGGCGTGGACCTCGCGGTGCAGCAGGGCGAGTTCATCGCGGTGCTTGGTTCATCGGGCAGCGGCAAAACGACGCTGCTGAACCTGGGCGGCGCCATCGACGACCCGACCGAGGGCAAGGTCATCATCGGAGGCCGGGATGTGTCCCGGCTTTCGGACAACAGAAAGGCCGAACTCAGGAACAGGACCATCGGGTACGTGTTCCAGAACTTCAATCTTATTTCGGTACTCACGGCATTGGAGAATGTGATGCTGGCCCTCCAGATCCGGGGCGGCCGCGCATCCGTAATCCGCGCGGAGGCGGCCCAGCGGCTGGACGAGGTCGGGCTTGCCGATTTCATGAAGCACCGGCCGGACAAGCTTTCCGGCGGGCAGCGGCAGCGGGTCGCGATCGCCCGGGCCTTGATAACGAAACCGTCGCTCATTTTCGCGGACGAGCCCACAGCAAACCTGGACCACCATACCGCGCAGTCCATCATCGATCTCATGAAGGATCTGAACGAGAAGGAAAAGGTCACGTTTATTTTCTCCACCCACGACCAGCGGCTGATCGACCGGGTGAAGCGTGTGGTGCGGCTGGAGGACGGGAAGATCGTAACCAGTTCATAGTTCAGAGTTCAAAGTTCAAAGCGATTGAAAATAAATCATCTAGAATGATCCGTTAACTGCAGTATCACCGGGAGGTTTGTATGTTCATGTGGCTCACCATATCGCTCAGGAACATCATCAAGAACGGCAGGCGCAGCCTGACCACAATCCTGGCCATCGCACTCGGATTCGGCGCGATCAATATTTTTCAGGGATACGTGCACAGCACGTATGAAGGGCTGACGAACGCCGCGATCCACGGGGAGGCGCTCGGCCATCTGACGATCTTCAGGCAGGGTTTTCAGACGCAGGGCAAGCTTCATCCGGAGAAATACCAGTTCACGGCTGACGAGGTGAAGACGATCACGGACCTCCTGCGCAGGGACCCTGGCGTGGAACTGGTTACGCCCCGTTTGTCGGTTGCCGGCCTTTTTTCGAACGGCAGGAACTCCACCATCTTTATTGCCGAGGGGCTTGTGCCGTCCGATGACGCGGTCATTCGCGGGGACCTCACGAAATATACCGCGTTCAGCGGAAAGTTCCTGTCTGAGCAGGAACGGTCCAGCGTGGTGATCGGGGCAGACCTTGCTTCGATGCTCAGCCTGAAACCGGGGGACGACGCCGTGGTTCTGAGCAATACCTATTCCGGAATGGCGAATGCGCTTGACGCGAAGGTGACGGGAATCTACAACACCGGCATGGCGGCCACGAACGACAAGATGGTGCTGATGACCTTCCAGCACGCCCAGGACTTGGTGGACTACCAGGGCGCGGAACGCCTCATTGTTCTCTTGAAGGACGGAAGCACCGCAACGAGCGCGAGGGCGGCGGCCGATGCGATGCAAGCGCTGCTCGCCGGGAAGGGCTTTAAAACGGAGATCAAAACCTGGGCCGAGCTTTCCGTTTTTTACAAGCAGGTGAAAAACCTGTTCGACATGATCTTCTTCTTCATATTCACAATCGTGCTGGTCATCGTGATCATGAGCGTCATCAACACGATGAGCATGACCGTGATGGAGAGGACGCGGGAGATCGGAACCATGCGTTCTCTGGGACTTAAGCGGTATGGGGTCACTTTCCTGTTCACGACCGAAGGCATGCTGCTGGGACTGCTGGGCAGCCTTCTTGGTGCGGCGCTGTTCTTCAGTGTGTATGCCGCAATCGCGGTGACGAACCCAACCTACATCCCGCCGTCGTCATCCGGTCCCGTGCCGCTCAGGGTGGATCTCATCTGGACGGCGCTCGGCAGGAATATGGTTTCCATGCTCCTGCTGTCCATGCTGGCCGCTTTTGTGCCGGCCCGGCGGTCCGCGCGCATGAGCATTGTTGACGCGCTGGGTCATATTTGATGCGCTGGGACATATTTGATGCTGTTGAAGAGCGAGGAGAACAAAGCGAGGAGGACCGTCCCGTGAAACAAATGATCATGATCATAACCTGTATTCTCGTGCCCCTGGCAACATCGGCAGGCGAGGCGAGTAGTTCCCTGGTCAACAGTCGGGCGCCGGAATTTGCTCTCCAAGACCAATACGATAAACCGGCCACTACCCGTCAATGGGAAGGAAGCACTGTCGTTCTCATTGGTTCTGATAAAGAAGGTTCCGAACAGAATTTCTCCTGGAGAAAAACGATCAGCGAGCGGTACGGAGACCTGATAGTTATCCAGGGGATTGCCGACGTTCGAAGCGTTCCGTTTTTTCTGAAAAGCAGGATCAAGAAAGACTTTCAAAAGAACAAAACAAGCATTCTCCTCGACTGGGACGGCGTTGTGTTTAAATCGTTGGATCTGAAGAAGAGCGTATCCAACATCGTTCTAATCGATAAAAATTGCATGGTGAGATATATTCAGTCAGGGCCTGCGGACCCGGGTTCTGTGAGCAGGTTGTTCAGAGAAATAGATAGTGTGGCAAAATAGGGAGGTGTTGCTGATGAAGCGCCTGGCGTATTTGGCAGCATTGGTGATCGTATTGTTGTACTGCATAACAGAGCTGGTATACGGGGCGGATCTTGCGGTCAAGGAGCTCCTTCGCGCATCGGACCGCGCGCGAGGCAACCTCAGCGGGATCGTGTGGCATATTCGGATCTCGACGAACGAGGACGGCGCAAAGGAGTCCCGGGGAATGCTCGTGAAGGTGAAGGGGAACAATACCCTTGCCCGGTTTACCAGCCCGGCGAACATGAACGACCGGATGGTGCTCATGGTCGACCGGAATATGTGGTTCATACGGTCCGGCCTAAAGAAGCCCGTCTCGCTCTCTCCGCGCCAGAAGCTGCTGGGCGACGCGGCGAATGGCGACATCGCGTCAACGAACTATGTCGAGGACTACGACGGCGCTCTCATCAACGAAGAGGCGGTCCGCGGAGAGCTGTGCTATGTGCTGGATCTGAAGGCAGCCAACAAGAACGTGACCTACGACCGGATCAAGTATTGGGTGTCGAAGGAGCGGCTTGTAGGGGTCAAGGCTGAGTTCTATACGATATCCGGCAAGCTCTTCAAGACCGCCGAGTTTAAATACGACAACCGCGTCAAAGACGGCGACCGGGAAGCGTTTCCCTTTGTCTCGGAGTTGATCATCCGGGACGCGATCCAGAAGGACCGGATCACGACAATGACCTATTCCAACATACAGGTCGAGACGATCCCGGATTCGACCTTCAACCTGAACGTGCTGGTGCGGTAATGGTCCTGCTGAGGCTGAAAGAAAGGTGCGTTGAACCATGAGGCCGTTCCTGGCGTTGCTCATGCTCCTGATCCTTATCTCGGGTTCCGGCTTTGCCGCGGACCAAGAGCAGGAAAAGACCAGCGATGCTTTTTCCTACACCGTGAACACGCTGGTCTTCGGAAGCGTGATTGATCCCGCCCACTCTACCCAGAACCCGAACAATGCGTTCCTGGACATATATCGTTATTCCACGGACCTTCAGGTACGACCCGATGTCTTCCTGGAGCAGCAATACCTCAGCGCAGTATTTAAACCGCGGTTCACGGCATTCTACCGCTGGTGGGAAGACGGCGTCACTAAGGGCAGGACCGACTCAGCGGACCGGGCCTTCGTGAACGAGTGGCGGGCCCAGGTGAAGCCGCATCCTTCCCTGTTCCTTTCCTTTGGCAAGGAGAAGCTGCTCTGGGGCCCGTCATTCCTTTCCAGTCCGTCGAACATCCTGTTCAAGGACTTCGAAAAGGTGAATCCGAAGTCGGAGGTGGAGGGCAGATACCTCGCCAAGATGATCTATATGCCGGACAACAAGGTCACTTTCAACCTGATACGGTCCACACAAAAAGAGGAGAACGAACAGCAGAATGCAATCAAGCCGATCAATGTGCTGAAGACGGATATCCTGGGGAGCAACTTCCAGGTCAGCGCAATCGGTTACTTTCGGCAGGAAGACCGTTTCCGTTTGGGAAGCTACGGGCAGTGGACGGCAACGGACGCGTTGGTCCTTTATTATGACGGGATCATCACCAAAGGCACGGACGCTCTCTATCCCGTTCATGACGAGACTAAGCCGCTGGGCGGCACCTTCGATAAGAGATATGACGAGTCGGGCAGGCTGTTCACGACTGTGACTGCAGGAGGTTCTTACACATTCCTTTCGGGATCGACCTTCAGCATGGAGTTCCTGTATAATGAACAGGGATACGGCAACGCGGATGCGCGCGAATATTACCGGCTCAGGCAGAACGCAAGCGATCATGTATTCGATACCGGTTTGCTGTCCGGTCTTTCACAGAAGACGCTGGGAGAGACCTATGCCACGGGTTTGCCGTTCCTGCGCAGGTATTACCTGATGGGGCAATATCAGGTCCGTGAGATCAAAAATGTGTTGGACCTGATCGTGCGATACACGCATGGCATAGAGGAGGGTGCGGGACAGGTCTCAACGATCGCTGAATGGCGGGTCTCCGACCGGGTCCAGTTCTTCAATGTCAATAGTCTCGCGGTCGCTGAAAGGCGGAAATCCGAGTTCAACGCGATCGTATCGAAGAGCTTCATTGCGGGCATTGAGATGCACTTTTAGATGGATCTGCATAACACCGTTTCCTCCGACCTCCTCGTTTTATTACGCGTGGGTCCCGGCTGGTATTTCCGCAGGGTATTGCCAAAGTCTCTCCTGACTTCCGGGTGGAACTGTGTAGCACAACATGGTACAATGCGACGTGATTATGATTTAGAAAGGGACGGATATTGGCATGACGGAAGCACGAACGGACTTCGACAAACTGGCAGCACAGTGGGATCAGAACCCGGTCCCGGTCAGGATCGCCCTTGGCGTGGGGGAGGCGATCATCCGTGAGACCTCGCCTGATCCGACTATGGATGTGCTGGATTTCGGCTGTGGCACCGGGCTTGTGCTGCTTAGGTTGCAGCCGCTGGTCAAGTCTGTCACGGGAGTGGACAGCTCCCCGGCAATGCTCGAAAAGCTGCAGGAAAAGTTCATTGCGCAGGGTATCGCGAACGGCAGCACGCAGCTCGTGGATTTCGAGCAGGGCGGACGCATTTCAGGATCCTTTGACCTCATCGTGAGCAGCATGACCCTGCACCATGTCTCAGATACCGCGGAGATCTTTGCGCAGTGGTACGGCCTGCTTAAACAGAACGGAAGGGTCTGTTTTGCCGATCTCGATAGTGAGGACGGCTCATTTCACGCAGACAATGCCGGCGTGAAGCATTTCGGATTTGATCGTGACGGGCTCGCGCAGCTTCTTACCCGGACTGGATTCCGGGAGGTACGCCATCTGACCGCGACCACGGTCGCTCGGGAGATCGAGGGGAAAGGCACCCGGGAGTTCCCGGTGTTCCTAATTGTTGCCAGGAAGTGAAGCGTCTTTGACACGGATAACGTCAGATACAGGCGCTGATAAAAGCTGATAGGTTTTGGAGTATCGTGCTTTTTCATAATTCAATCCGCCTTGATCTGTGTCCAAGGCTCTTCGTCAAATACAACTTCGATCCTATGCTCAAAACTATCATCACACAATTTAATATTCCGGGATCATTCGTCCGCGCCAATAGGTTCGGGTCAGGCCTGATCAACGACACGTATTTATGCGAGTTCGTTGATAACGGCGCGGCGCGGAAATATATTGTTCAGCGGATCAATGACGCGGTTTTCAAACAGCCCGAGCAGGTGATGCAGAATGTCGAGGTCGTGACCAACCACGTGATCTCCGCGTTGCGGAAGCGCGGCGTTATTGATCCCGGTGCGGTAACGCCGGCGCTGGTGCAGACACGGGACGGAAGATCGTTCCTGCGCGGCGCGAACGGAACGTACTGGAGAATGTTCCATTTTATCGAGACCGGAGCTGTATACGACACGGTGAGGGACGCCAACCACGCATTCGAGGTCGGACGGGCGGTGGGTGGTTTTCAGGCGCTGGTGTCGGATCTCTCGCCGGACCGGCTGTATGATACGCTGCCGGGGTTCCATAGTACTCCCAACTATCTCCGGGAATACGACGACGCCTGTCAGGCAGCGTCCGCAGGCCTGCGTGCCAGTGCGGCTGCCGAACAGGAGTTCGTGGAGCAGCGGCGTTCGCTCGCAGGGCTGCTGATTGAAAACAGGTCATCGGGAAAGATTCCGCTTCGTGTCGTGCATAACGATCCGAAGGTGAACAATGTCATGGTTGATGCGGCGACCGGAAAAGCGTTGTGCATGCTCGACCTCGACACGGTAAAGCCGGGGATCGTGCATTTCGATTTCGGCGACTGCATCCGCTCCGCCGCGAACCGGGCCGGAGAGGATGCGAAAGACCTGTCCCTGGTTGCGATCGATCGCTCCCTCTTCGAAGCGGTCACCCGCGGCTATCTTGCCGAGGCAGGGGGGGTTCTCACGAAGCTCGAGATCGAGCTTCTTCCTGCCTCCGTGAAGGTCATCACATTCGAGCTTGGCCTGCGCTTTCTAGCGGACCATCTGCGGGGCGACACCTATTTCAAGATACGCTATCCCGGCCATAACCTGCATCGCAGTCGTGTTCAGTTCCGGTTGCTCGAAAGCATCGAAGCGGCTGAGGACGCAATGACAGCGTTCGTTCTGCAGCATGCTGCGTACCGAAAGCGGTAGGTCTCCTCAAGCTCCGTTGTTGAAAATAATCGTTTCCCCCTCATGTTTTTTCTGCTATACTTTTACCAATTATTCCAAGCTGCACACATCCCATTTTACAAGGAGGCAGAACATGAAGATCGTGAAGCTTTTAGCGGTAGTGCTTGTTGCGGTATTTCTCGCGACCGGGTGTCTCTATACCCACGTGATGACACCGTACGACAAGAACCTCGACAAGACGGTGCTTGGTCAGAAGGTGGGGAAGGCAACAATGCATTCGGTGCTCGGGCTCGTTGCGTGGGGCGATGCCAGTTCGGCTGCAGCGGCAAAGCAGGGCGGGATCACGACCATGAATCATATGGACCAGGAACTCCTGAACATCGTTTTCGGCATTTATGCCGAATCAACCACAATCGTATACGGCGATTAGGGGGGGTGGTCATGAAACAGGTGCTATTCAGCTCGACATTGCTGGCGCTGCTGCTCATGGTTACCGGATGCGGGGTCGGTCTTATCTACACGCATACCTATAAACCGATGAGCACTGATCTCAACCGGACCCCGGTCGCGCAGAGCGAGAAGACAGGGGACATCAAGCATATCCAGATCGGGCAGATCGGCGTAGCATGGGACAGCATAGCGTATGGGGACATTGCCAAAAAGAACGGAATACATGAGTTGTATTTTGCGGACCTGGAAACGTTCAAGATCCTGGGCATCTGGAACCAGTATACGGTACATTTGTACGGAAAATAGATCGCATCCCGTATGCGCGTATCTCGAGGAGGGACGGCTTAGCCGTCCCTCTTTTTGTTAGTTATGAAAAAAGAACGAAGGATACTTGACAATGCTAAATAGAGCGTTATACTCTAATCAAGATGGTTTAAGTCTCATATAGAAAAGAGGCGATGCTCAATGAAAAAGACTCTTATTATAGGAACGGCCCTGGTGTTCGTCCTTGCCGTGGGGACGGCCTTTGCCGATGAATGGATGGTGAAGCCTTTTGACAGACCGGAAGGAGCACAAGACACTTTGCTGAGCTTTATTGACCCGAGCAGTGTTGTGATCGCAGCAACAGAGGCGACAGATGCAGGTTCAGCAGCGGGCGGCATCGGAGCTGATCGGGATAGCCTGATCAATACACTCGATCCGGGTAACATTTCGGTTGATGAGGTGGCTGATGTCCATAGTGGATCAGCAGCAGGCGGTATGATCGACGAAAAGAAGGACACGCTGCTCGACGATATCGCACCGGAGAGTATTCCGAACTAAACAAGCGCAGGGGTTTAACAACAGAGATACAGCCAAGCAGGCCCTTTTGGGCCTGCTTTTTTTTAGGAATCAGGGGAAGAGAGCGCCTTGTTTTACGCCGTGTCCCGTAGTAGCGTCGTAGACCTTTGCATCAGCATTCAACTTCTTGATCCTGCTGGAACAGAGCATCTGTATCCGTTTGTCCAGTTCCGCACAGGTTGGCGCAGGCGGCAGGCCGGCAACAACATTGTTGAGTTCTGCTGCTGCTTCCACAGCCATGTCCCGGTGCCCGTTCTCGTGGATCACCAGGTTCTCGATATAGGATTCCCATTTGTGTATGAGCGATTGGGGAGCGTCGGTCGGCCTTTGCCACCGGGGATAACGGAAATTGATCGCGACCGCGGCAGAAAAAGCATCGGCTGAGCAACCCTGTTCAGTGCGGATATGATCGAAATTCCAGTCAAATTTCCAGCTGGTGACGGAATCATATTTGTTCCCGTCCTTCCAGGTACAGCCGTTCTCCGTCATCTGGCACCGCATCTCCTGTTCCGTTCTGCCCTGGATCTCATAATATTCGTAGGTTTCGCTGACCAGGGCGTTCATGACCGCGTTGTTTGGGGCGGATTGAACGCTCCTTGTACCGGAGGCCACCATGATCTGATCGTCATGAGCGAGCGCGGGCAGAGATGCAGCTAACATGAAGAGAACAAAGACGGTTTTTCGGATCATGAAGGGCTCCTGACAAAGACACAACTATTAAAATGATACGACTTGTAACAGGTAAAATCAAGAGAGAATCACCGCAGAAAAACAGTCCGCAGCAGCGACCGGTCCCCTGTTCAGCGCTTGTGTGCTTGAATTGTCGTCCCCATCTGTGCTACAGTGACCTTCATGATCACGGCGCTCATCATTTTCATCATCACATACATTTTCATTGGCCTGAGGCAGGTCCCCCGGATGCACATCGATCGTCCTGCGGGTGCACTGGTCGGCGCGGTACTGATGATCGTGTTCGGCGTGCTCACGCTCGACCAGGCGTTTGCTGCCGTGGATATGCATACGCTGCTCCTGCTGCTCGGGATGATGATCATCACGGTTTACCTCAGGGTAGCCGGGTTCTTCGAACTTATGGCGGACAAGATCCTCTCGCTCTCGAGGACGCCGCTCCAACTGCTCGCTTTCGTGGTTCTATCATCCGCTCTACTCTCCGCGCTGTTCGTGAACGATACCATCTGCCTGCTGTATACGCCGATCATTCTCGAGGTGACGTCCCAGCTCCGGGTTAGACCCATGCCGTATCTGCTCGGACTGGCCACTTCATCGAACATCGGCAGCGTCATGACCGTGACCGGCAATCCCCAGAACATGCTCATCGGCATCTATTCCAAGATCCCGTATCTATCGTTCTTTGGAGCGCTCTTCCCCGTGGCCCTGGCAGGGCTCGTGGTCTGCGTGATCGTGGTCTGGCTGGTGTACCGGAAGGAGATGGGAACAGGTACCTTTTCCTCAAGACCGGCCATGCCGAAGTATGAGGTCAGAAAAGCGCTGCTGGTGAAGGCTCTGCTGGTATGCGCCGCGGTCCTTGCAGCGTTCTCGTTCGGGTATCCTTATTCCCTGGTCGCTGCTGCTGGTGCGGTTGCACTTCTGCTGATCGGAGGGGTGAGCACGGAACGGGTCCTTGAGGGCGTTGACTGGACCCTATTGCTGTTCTTCTCTGGTCTCTTTATCGTGATGCACGGGGTGGAGGTATCGGGTCTCGCAGCAGCGGTGATCGAAAAAGCGGGTGACCTTACCGCATCCTCTGTTTCCGGGCGGATCGTGGGTTTGTCCGCGATCTCCGTGGTGCTCTCGAACCTCGTGAGCAATGTGCCGGCAGTGATGCTGCTGAAGCCGCTCACGCAATCGTTCGGCAGCAACGATATCTTCTGGCTGTGCCTTGCCATGAGCAGCACCCTGGCCGGGAACCTCACGCTCATCGGGTCGGTCGCCAACCTGATCGTGGTGCAGCAGGCCAGGAAACAAGTGGATATTGGTTTCATGGAGTATTTCCGCGTCGGGGCATTGATCACCGCGGCGACCATCACGATCGGCATCCTCGTGCTTGTTCTTGAGGTCAGGCTCGCCCACGGGATAGAGACGATCGCTGCGGAACGTTCCAACAAACAATCTCTTGTGACGGTGGTTCCCCGCGGTCATGCGGCCGGACACAGGACGTTCTCGGTGGTTCTGGTGTGCGCAAACGATGAGTCGCGTGCCAGGGGGTTGCAGGATTTCAGGCCGCTCCAGCCGACTGAGGCGGCGCTTTTCGTTTTCAACAAGCCCCAGGTCGTGACCTTCTGGATGGGGAAGGTGACCTTTCCCATCGACATTGTCTTCGTCCGCGAGGATGGATATGTGGCTGAGGTCGCTCCTCACTGCCGGCCCGGGAGCAGCGAGTTCTACGGATCAGGCATTCCCATAAAATGGGTGGTCGAGACCGCGGCAGGGTCCGGGATCCAGGTCGGCGACATGTTGAAGGTAAAATAAGAGTCAAATGCTGCTAGAATGATCGGAAGATCGCAGTGCCGTGCGACGCGATCTCAACTTAAACACGAAAGCGTAGCGATCATATGGAGATCGGATACAGGATAGTCAGGCCGGGCGACGTGGGGAAGCAGCAGCCAACATTCGCACAGATCTCCCTCTGGAAGAACGCTTCCTGGGGAGTGGCAACCGGCGAACGAGCAGTGCAGGACGCCATCCAGATCGCTGCTGCGTGCAAGGCGCAAGGCATTCGCACTGTGTTCCACCCGCTGGACTATTCCCTGGTTAATGATGAAGCAATTGACACACGTGCGGTCATGCGGCGGCTGGCCGCTGCTTCGGATCTGGGCATCATCATCCACGATGAGGGCAAGGGAAAAGGGAAACGGTTATCCGTTGCTGAGGAGGCGGAGTTCGAGAGAAACCTCGGGGTCATTAGCGAGTGCTGCCCGGTCTCGATCGAGAACGCTTTTAATTCCGGGGACATCACGTGGTTCTGGGAGCGGTTCGTCGTGCCTGCTCCGGAGCGGGTATCGATCACGATCGATATCGGGCACCTGGAGTCCGCGGACATTGATGCGATCGCATTTATTCGTAGTTTGCCTAATCGCCTGACGGACCGGATCAGGTTCGTGCATATGCACCACAGGGCATCCGAGCGGTACGGCATCAAGGACCACTGGCCCCTCGTGTCCGGTTGCAGGGAGATCGAGGCGCTGAAGGAATTGCTTCAACGACGACCCGATGTCTGGGTGATCGTTGAACTGGATGCGGAAGAAGATGGAATGGCGCAGAGCATCGAGCTGTTGAATCAGGTGCGGATCACGCGATCCGGTACGTAATGAACGACGATGTAACGGACGATCAATACGGATGACAGGTGACGCACAGATCGCGTTCCGGAAGCCGCAGCAGGCTGCCGTAGGGGTTCTGATGCGGATCGTGACAGGTGATGCAGGTGACCAGCCCGTTGGTGAGGGGAAGCTTCCCTGACGTTTTCCCCGGTATGATGTTCACCCGGTGTTCGTTCGGTGCGGTCCGGTCCGGGTGGCATTCGATGCAGAGCTCGGCGACCGGCTTTATGAGCAATACTTCACCGCTCTTTATCTCGCGCGAACGGTGGCAGAGCAAGCAATCCTTTTTGCTCGCCGGAAGCATTGTTCCGGGACGCTGGTCAGGAGCGGATTTTTCCGCCCCTCCCGCGGACAGGGCGCTCAGCACCATGACCAGTGAGAGAGACGCCAACTTGACGATCAATGTTCTGCGGTTCCAATAATTCATGAGCGGTCCCGTTCCCGTTGTTCTGCCTGATAGTATACGCTATAGATCTCCGATGACCTGTTTCAAGTAGACCATGGAACACCGCCTCATGTCAAGACCGAAGTGCGTTGAGCAACGGACGGGATGCCTCCCGATCAGGGAAGATGTCTTAAAAACGCTTGTTTTTATGGATACTATTGTTTATAATATATATTCCTAATTCAGTAGAATGTTCCAATGCTGCATGGTCATGGAGGTTGTGGTATGCCGGTGTATGAATATGAATGCGGGAAATGCGGCGGCCGTTTTGAGGCTGTTCGAAAATTCAGTGATCCTGATCTCTCGGAGTGCCTGCTCTGCAAGGCTGCGGATGTTCGCAAGGTGCTCTCTACGCCTGCCTTCGTGCTGAAGGGAAATGGCTGGTATGTAACGGATTATCCTTCCGACGAACGGAAAAAGGCGAATGCGTCGGAAACGTGCACAAAGGACGAATCCAAGCCTGCTACCGGATGTGCGTCGGGTGCCTGTTCGGGCGCGTGCGCTCCCAAAGGCTGACGCCCTGATGGAACCGATCCATATCCACATTCCCTACCCGAAGCTGAAGGACTATCTCGAACTGCTTCGCAAACGACGGTACGATCTCGAGATTTATCTTTCCGCAGCGGTCCTCGACCAGATCGAGAAATCCGACCTCGAGAGCATGCTCGAGCGGCTCGATTGGAATCCTGCGCTCACGCTTCACGCGCCCTTCATGGACCTGAACCCCGGAGCAGTGGACCCTATGGTGCGGTCGGTGACCCAGGTGCGGTTCCGCCAGCTGCTGAATGCGGCTGCCATCCTCAAACCCCGCGCTGCGGTGTTCCATGCAGCGTACGACCGGTGGCGCTACAGCGGCCGCAAGGACGTCTGGCTCGACTACAGCCTCGACACCTGGAGCAAGGTCATGGATACGGCTTCGAAGATCGGTCTGCGTGTTGCCGTGGAAAATGTGTTCGACGAAGACCCCGAGGCACTTTCGATGTTGATCCAGAAGATCGGGAGCCCGGACTTCGGGTTCTGTTTCGACACGGGTCATTTCAACCTGTTCTCCCGCGTGCCGATGGAAACCTGGTTCACGTCCCTGGGGAGCCATTTGATCGAGCTCCATCTGCATGACAACGACGGGACCGCAGATGCTCACTGGGCACTGGGGCGGGGCACGGTCGACTTCGAACAGTTTTTTTCTCTGATGAACGAACATGCGCCAACGCCGGTCTACACGATCGAAGCGCATGACAGGGACGATATCGAAACGAGCCTGGAACGCGTACGGGCTCTCATGAAAAAAACGTAACGACCTCGCACACGGGGGAGCAGAGGACCTATTCCTCATCGAACAACCCGGAAAGGCTGCCGTGACACCCATCGATCGTTCACTTTCTATAACGCGACTACAACAAGCAGGCTCGGTGATTATCGTAGCCCTGTTCATGACGTCCTGTGTCGCGTCCTCGGTTCGCATGCCCGAAATGACCGCCGCATCCCTTGATTCGGCCGGCCGGACGCAGGCCGATGCCTATTATCATTTCATGGCCGGGACCGTCCAGGAGCAGGATGGGGCGATCGACGCCGCGTTGCAGGAATATGAGGAAGCCTACCGGCTCGATCCGAATGCAGCCGAGGTCGCGGTTTCGCTTGCGGCGCTCTACCTTCGCAAAGGCCAGCTCGACCAGGCAGCGGTCTACGCTCAGAAAGCGGCTGTTCTCCAGCCGGAGAAGACCCGGGGTCTGCTGCTGCTCGCCGGCATCTATACCGGCAAGAAGAACTATGACGAGGCGGTTGCCGCGTATCGCAAGGTGATCGAGATCGATCCCAAGCAGGAGGACGCCTATGTGTATCTGGGATCGCTCTTTGCATCCTTGAAACGCTACGATGAGGCGGTGCAAACGTTCCGAGCCCTTGAAAAGACCAATCCCTCTTCGCTCATGACATCCTACTACCTCGGGAGGATCTTTACGGAGCGGCAAATGTACGCCGAGGCGCTGGCCGAATATAAGCGAGCACTCTCGCTCAAGGATGATTTCGAGCCTGCGTATACCGGCATGGGTTTTGTCTATGAACTGATGGACAAGATCCCCGAAGCCATCGAGGCTTATAAAAAGTCAATAGCCGGCAATCCTCATAATTTCGAGATTCAGCAGCATCTCGCCCAGCTCTACATTCAACAGAATGCGCTCGACGAGGCGCTGGAGCAGCTCAACCGGATCGTGGAACGGGATCCCCGCAACTACGACGCCTATGTCAGGATCGGGCTGATCTACGCCGAGCAGAAGAAATATGCGGAAGCTATAGAAGCGTTCAAGACCGTTGCCATCGCTGTGCCCAAGGACCTCAAGGTCAGACGGTATCTTGCCTCGACGCTGGTGGCGGCCGAGCGCTATGATGAGGCGCTTGCGGAATACCTGGCCATTTTCAAGGAGGAGCCAGGTGATTCTGATATTATTCTGCAGATCTCCTATATCTACTCGCAATTGGGCAAAACCGCTGACGCGGTCCCGCTTCTCGCGAAGGCGCTTGCCGATCAGCCCGGCAAAGCCGAGCTGTATCTGTATCTTTCAAATGCCTACCTTGACCTGGGGAACGGTCAGCAGGCTGTTGATACGCTGAAGCGAGGACTGCAGCTGGCACCGGACCGCGACGATCTGATGTTCAGCCTGGCTGTTGCCTATGAAAAGACGGGCAAGCGCAGCGAGATGATCGAGGCGCTTAAAAGGACCATTGAACTGAAGCCCGACCATGCGGACGCGTTGAACTATCTCGGCTACTCCTATGCGGAGAAGGGCGAGAACCTGGACGAGGCGATACGGTTGATCAAGCGCGCGCTCCTGATCAAGCCCAAGAACGGATACATCCTTGACAGCCTGGCCTGGGCTTTCTACCAGAAGGGCATGCTGAAAGAGGCGCTTGAGGTCATGAAAGAGGCGGTCTCGAACGTAGACGAGGACCCGGTGATGCGGGAGCATTACGGAGATATCTACCTGAAGAGCTCCAAGAGGGACCGTGCGAAGGAGCAGTGGCTCAAGTCCCTGGAACTGGACCCGAAGAACCAGAAGCTTCGCGACAAATTCAGGGAAGCGGGGTTCGGAGACCCTGCACCGCTGCTCAAACAGACCACACCGAAGAAAAAAGGCAGGAAGTGAAAACCCCGCGTTTTGTTCTCCTCATTATCGCCGTACTCCTTTTTTCGTGCTATCCGAAACGACCCGCGATACCGGGCGCCGAGGTCCCTGCAGCTCCGTTCGTCCAGGCGCTGGAACAGCAGCGCCTTTCTTTTGTAACCCTCAAGGCGATCGCGAGCGTCGAGGTGGTGCGCAACGGGCTGAAGCGCGCGTTCGATACCGTTGGCATCGTGCTTGATTCTCAGCGCAGGCTTCGGGTGGAGGCCTTCGGCCCGCTGGGTCAGTCCGCGCTGGCGCTGGTCTGGGACGGGAACAACGTTCTGGTGCGTGTTCCGGAGAACGATCGTGTCATGACACCGGGACAAGCCGGCATCGAGCGGATCCTCGGGATGAGCATTGAGGCCGCACCGCTTTGCGCAGTGCTCTCCGGCACGGTCCCCCCTGTTGCGCAGCCGCTTGAAGCACGGGCCTTCTGTGTGAAGGACCGCTCTTGTGTGGTCGAACTTGCAGAGGGTGACGGTATCCGGCGTGTCCGGATGCTATGGGCAGAGGACGGCACGGAAGTCCGGATGCGAGTCGCTTCCCAGGAACTGTACCGCGCGGACAGACTGCTCTACCGTGTCCGCTATGACGGAGTGATAGCATCTTCGGCCGCGTTCTTTCCGAGGACGATCGTTCTGGAAAGCCCTGAGAAGAACGTGATGGTGAGCGTCGGGTACACGGATACTGAGATCAACGCGCCGCTGGCAGGCGACGCGTTCTCGCTGCCTGACGCGGTCGCGACAGAGGGAAAATGAGCAGCAAAGCCATGGATACGATCACACTCCAATCGCCTGCAAAGATCAATCTCTGCTTGTCGGTCCTCGGGAAGAGGAAGGATGGCTATCACGACGTAGAGATGCTGATGCAGACGGTGGGGCTCTATGACGAGATAACGGTGACCCTTGGCGGCGAGGGCGTCCGCGTGAGCTGCGACAACAGCGCGGTCCCGTCAGGGGACCGGAACATAGCCTGGAAAGCAGCAGATTGCCTGCTTCGGGCTGCGGGCAGCACCGCAGGGATGGCCATTGTCATCAGAAAGAACATCCCGGTTGCCGCGGGGCTCGGCGGTGGGAGCGGCAATGCTGCTGCTGTTCTTGTTGCGGTGAACAGGCTGATCAATGCCGGGTTCGACCGGGAGCGACTTGCCAACCTGGGCGCC
>Ga0315268_10003205_pt1 | contig 18109 bp, 13 predicted proteins | sample C1_top_MG_FD_204535 | JGI IMG/M metagenome (GOLD analysis project Ga0315268, IMG submission 204535) | Sediment microbial communities from Yellowstone Lake, YNP, Wyoming, USA - C1_top | ecosystem: Environmental > Aquatic > Freshwater > Lake > Sediment | place: USA: Wyoming | collected 2017-08-01
CCTCACTCTCAGTCTGCCATCTTCCTGCACAAATGTAAATTGAAAACTGCGGATTGCAAATTGTAAATTGGATTGCCTTTCGACAGCCGGCGCGCGAGATTGCGGCCCTGAGGTCCGTCGGCGGGGCCCATAGCTCAGTGGTCAGAGCAGGCGACTCATAATCGCTTGGTCGGGGGTTCAAATCCCTCTGGGCCCACCAGGGTCAGTCTCCCTCTGACCGCCGCGGAAAGCCTCCTCTCCCGCCGCCTATGGTAGGGCGCGCACTCCGTTGCGCGCCGGCCTCTGTCAGCGCCACGGAAAGCCTCCTGTCCGGCCACATAGGCGGATGGTCGGAGCGACAGGATTTGAACCTGCGACTTCTTGGTCCCAAACCAAGTGCTCTACCAAGCTGAGCTACGCTCCGCCAGCGTGACGCGCCCAACCATGCCCCCAGCGGCGCGCCCGCGCAACCACCAAATGAGCCGACGCCGCTTGACGGGCGCACAGCGGAAAGCTAGTTTGCGCCCATGAGCGACGCGGAGTCAAGGGCACTGCTCGCTGAAGTGGCCAGGCAACAGAGTGAGTTTGCCAGGCAACAGAGTGAGCGGGCGAAGGAACACGATGAGTTGGCGAAACGGCAGGCGCAGGATCACGCCAAGACGGAAGCCGTGCTGCGGCACGTCACCAGACAGCTCGGCGGTTTGGGCAACAAGTTCGGCTCCTACACCGAGGGCCTACCCTTCGAGTCGGTCGAGCGCATCCTGCGCGCCAAGTTCCGAGCCGACACCGTCGCCCGCCGCGTCAAGTCCGCGCGCGGTGGCTTTGGACAGGAGTATGACGTGATCGGCGTCCGCAACGGTGTGAGCGGGGAAGTCTATTGTGTGGAGATCAAGAGCGAGTTGAACGGCGAGGAACTGGAGAAGTCGGTGAGGAAGTTCGGGGAGTTCTTCGTCTTGCTGCCACAGTGCCGGGGGATGAAGCTCTATGGCGTTATCTGCGCGGTGGACGTGCGCGGGGCGCTGGCCCAGCGGGTGATGCACGAGGGCCTTTACTTGGCTACCGCCGGGGATGAGAATTTCAAGCTGGTCAAGCCGCCTCCCGACTTCAAGCCGCGCGTGTTCACCGCGGATCGCGCCGCTTAGGGGCGGTAGGAGAGGGCCGGCGGCAGAGTGGCTGCCCGAAAGGAGGGGATTTTATGCGGGAACCAGCGGAGTCAAGAATCTCGCGGCGGAGCTTTGTCGGCCAGGCGGGCAAGCTGGCTGGCGCGGGCGCGCTGGGCGCGAGAGCGGTTTCATGGTCCGGCTTGGCGGCGGCGGGTGGCGACGCGCTGCCGCGCCGGGTGCTGGGCCGAACGAAACTGGCGGTGACCTGCATGACCCTTGGAGCCGCCCCTTGCGGGATCGCCAGGGATGTGTCGGTCGAAGAGGTCTCGCAGATTGTCAACCTGGCCATAGACCTGGGCATCAACTTCATTGACACCGCGCCCAAGTACGGCAAGTCCGAGGAGGGCATTGGCAAGGCGCTGGGCCAGCGGCGCAAGGAGGTGATCCTGACCACCAAGGTCGGGGCCGACACCATCGCGGAGGCGGAGCAATCGTTGGGCAATTCGCTCAAAACGCTCAAGACCGACTACGTGGACATCCTTTACTTTCATCATCTGGGCGATCGCTTGGTGAAGCAGGCCAGAAACCCGGACGGGGTTTTCACTTGGCTGCTCAAACAGAAACAGGCCGGGAAATGCCGTTTTGTGGGCGTTTCCGGGCATAACCTGCCCGGCTGCTTCATCCCGTTTCTGGAGAGCGGCGACGTGGACGTGATCCTGGTGACGGTCAACTTCGTTGACCGTCACACTTACGGCTTCGAAGAGAAAGTCCTGCCCGTGGCCAACCGGCACCACGCCGGCATCGTCGCCATGAAGGTCTTTGGCGGGCCCGACCCCAAGAGCGGCAGTTGGAACACGCGCCACGCCAAGCCGATGGTGGGCGAAGCGAACGTGGAATTGGCGATCCGTTACGCCTTGAGCGTGCCCGGCGTGGCCACGGCGAACCTGGGCGTGCACACGGCCGAGCAACTGCGCCAAAACGTCCAGTTCGTCAAGCGCTACCGCGAGCTTTCCGCTGAGGAAAAAGAAACGGCGGCCAAGCTGGGCAAGGCAATGGCGGCGGAGTGGGGAGCGCACTTCGGGCCGGTGGCCGAAGGCTGAGCCAGGGGCGGCAGGCGTTGATTTTCGCAAGGCTGGCGTGACTGGTTTGTTTGGAAACAAACTGCTCGCCCGGGGCCAACGCGAAGCGTAATGTCCTGACGCGATGACAACGTTGGTTGCCCATTTTGACGGACGGGTGCTCGTGCCGGAGAAGCCGGTGGCCTTGCCGACGGGCTGCCTGTTGGAAGTGCGGGTGACCCCGCTGGAGCCAGCCCAGGGAGGCGAACGTCCGCTGGCGAAACTAGCGGCGCTGGCACGCCAGTTCCCTGCCAACCCCAATTCCCCCGGCGACTTGGCAGCAGAACATGATCACTACCTTTACGGCACACCCAAGAAGGCATGATCCTATTGGACACGAGCTATCTGATTGCCCTCTTTGACGCTCGCGACGCGTTGCACCAGCGGGCGTTGGCGTGGTCGGAGGCAGTCAGTGAGCCGCTTTTGGTCACCGAATACGTCTTATGGGAAACGGTGAACGCCTCTTCCCCGCCTGCGGACCGTCCAAAAGCCCACGCGCTGGTGGCCCACGTGCGGTCGGAGCCCGGTTATGAGCTCGTGCAGGCCAGTGAGCGATTGTTGGAGCAGGGCTTGGCGCTTCATCGCGCGCGACCGGACAAAGGGTGGTCGTTGACGGATTGCGTTTCCTTTGTGGTGATGGCGGAGCGGGGGCTGACCCGAGCCTTGGCTTACGATCACGATCTTGAGCAGGCTGGTTTCGAGGCGCTGCTGCGCAGCGATTCGCCAATAAGCTCCGGCTGAAGAAGTCAAGGACCACTTGGAGGTTCCGGCGCTCTATATGGGCTCTGACGATGAGCCCCGATCAACCCGCAAATCCTGAAACCGCGCGCATCGCCGCCGAACCGGACGCTGCGGTCGCGCTGGCGCGGTTGCGCGGCATCCGCCACGTGGCGCTGGACATGGACGGCACGATCTATCGGGGCGCCGCCTTGTTCGAGAGCACAGTCCCGTTCTTGGAACTGCTGGGCAGGCTCGGCATCGGCTTCACCTTCCTGACCAACAATCCCACCAAAAGCCTGGCCGACTACCTGGCGCACCTGCGCCAACTGGGCCTGCCGGCCGCGCCTGGCCAGCTCTATACCTCGACGCAAGCCACCATCGAGTACCTCCAGACGCAGTGGCCGCAGGTGCGGCGGCTCTTCGTGCTCGGAACCGCCAGCATGTGCGCCGAAGTCGCTGCCGCCGGTTATGAATTGCTGCCCGACGACCCCGGCGCCGCCCCGGACGCGGTGCTGGTCGGCTTCGACACGACGCTGACTTACGCGCGGCTCTGCCGGGCGGCATGGTGGATCGCCCAGGGCCGGCCTTGGTTCGGCACGAATCCCGACCGGGTCTGTCCCACCAATTTGCCGACGGTGCTGGTGGATTGCGGCTCGATCTGTGCGGCGCTGCGCACGGCCACTGGCCGCCCACCCGTGGCGGTGCTGGGCAAACCCGACCCGGCCATGCTCCGCGGCATTCTGCGCCGGCACGGCCTGCAACCCGGACAGCTTGCGATGGTGGGCGACCGCCTCTACACGGACATCGAGATGGCCCGGCGCGCAGGCGCCTTCGGCGTGTTGGTGCTGACCGGCGAGAGCAGCGCCGAGGACGCAGCCAAGACCAGCCCGCCGCCCGACCTGGTCGTCCCCACCTTGGCCGAGCTGGGCCGGCTGCTGGCGAACGCGCAAAAGTCTCCATGAACCGGCGCGCTGGCCTCTGGCCGGCTTTGCGTGAACTCATGGAATCTGGTGGACAATTGCCAGGCCCGCCGCGGTTGCTGAGTCCAAAGCCGGCGGGACGCCGGCGCTCCGCTGGCGCACTGCACGTGAACCGAATCCCTGGCGGCCGGCTCGGCTGCCTGACGGCCCTTGCTTGACTTCCGGCGACATGCCCCGACACTGACGCGCAATGATTAGGCAGCTTCGACGCCGCGGCCGCCGGTTATGGCCGGGAGCCAGGCCGACGCGGAGATTGGCCGGCACGCCCAGCGCCGACCGCATTGAACCGGACTTTAGCGGCCCCCTTGGACAAGACCTACCGGCCAGGTGCAACGCCTCGAGACTAAGGGCGTTGTGTACGCTCTTGCTCTTCGCTCTGGCGATGTCTCCGGCTCAGGCAAGCGACACCCCGGGCCAAGGGGAAGCCGACCCACCCTTCCGGTGGGGCGGCGCTCCCAGCCCCAACAAGGTGGCCGAGGCGGGAACGCTGCCGGCCGATCCGGGCAGCGTGGCGCCCTTGTGGGAGTTGCCGTTGGGCTCGCATCAATACTCGATTCCTACGATCACTGGGGGCCGGGTCTATGTCGCGGTCAACGACGCCGCCATCCAACGGGCCGGCTACAACCGGACGGGCGGCGGGGCGGTGCTCTGCTTTGCCCAAGCGACGGGCCGACTGATCTGGCAGATGCCCAGCCCGCGCTATATGGACGGCCTCAAGGCCCCGTATCACTTTGACCAGTGGAACCTGGGGATTTGCTCCGGACCGTTGGTGGACGGGGACCGGGTGTACGTGATCGGCAACCGGGGCGAGGTCCTCTGCCTGGACCGGGAGGGGCAAGCCAATGGCAACGACGGCCCGTATCTGGACGAGCTTCAGTACGTGGGGCTGGCCCAGACACCGGGCGCCAAACTGGAACCGACGGATGGGGACATCATTTGGCGCTATGACCTGCTCACCGAGTTGGGCATCAACGGGCACGACGTGGTGGGGAGCACGCTCCTGCTCCACGGCAATCTGCTCTACGCCTGCACCTCCAACGGGATTGACGACCGGCACAACCGAATCCCCAAGCCGTTGGCGCCCAGCTTGGTTGTGCTCGACAAGCGCTCTGGACGGCTCCTCGCTTGGGACCAGGAGAAGATCGGCCAGCGCATGTTCCACTGCAACTGGTCTTCGCCTTCAGCCGGCCGCGCCGGGGGCAAGACATTGATCTTCTTCGGCGGCGGCGACGGCATCCTCTACGCTTTTGAGGAGCCGGCCCCGCCGTTCGAGGCGGGCACAGCCCAGGCCCTCAAGAAGGTTTGGTCTTGCGACTGCAATCCCCCCGGCTACCGGGAGCGGGACGGCCAGCCGGTTGCCTACTCGCGGACCGAGCGCAATACGCCGGAAGGACCGAGCGAGATCATCGGCACGCCGGTGTTCTACCAAGGCCGCGTCTATGTGGCCATTGGGCAGAGTCCGGTCCACGGCGTTGGGCAAGGGTGCCTTTGGTGTGTTGACGCGGCCACCGGGGCGCGGGTTTGGTCTTCCCAACTGGTGGAGCGGACGTTGGCGACGGCGGCGATCGCCGACGGCCTGTTGTACATCCCCGACTACACGGGCATTCTGCATTGTTTCGACGCGGCCACGGGCGAGCGGCTTTGGTTCCACCCGCTCGAAAGCAAAACGTGGTGCGCCTCCTGCCTGGTGGCGGACGGCAAAGTCTATCTGGGCACCGAGAGCAACTTTCTTTGGGTGCTCAAGGCCGGCAGACAAAAGCAAGTGCTCTCGCAGACCCGGCTGAAGAGCACGCCGATCACGCTTATGGCCGCGGACGGCGTTCTGTACGTGCCCACGCAGAACAGCTTGACTGCCATTCCCGGCAAGCCCGCGATGTCAAGCCCCGCGGCTCCCGCCACGGCGCCGTTGCCAAGCCGATGAAGACGGAGGCAAGGTATGTTGGTGTTGCCCGGGGTGGTTCAAGTGTTGATGGTTAGCTTGTGGGCGCTCATCAGCAATCGGTTACCGTGACTCGCGTGCGGCAGGGGATTGGCCTCGCCGCCGCCGCGGTGATCACGGGACTACTGGTATTGCTGCTCTTCGACATCTTGAAACCTCCAGGCGGTCCCGACCTCGGCCTGGTCTTGTTCCTCATTTGGTCACTGACGCTTGTCTTAGCCGTGGTGGCTGCGGTGATGATTTCGGCCAGTTGGTGCTTCGCCAGGCGCAGCGCGTATCTGAGGGTAGCTCGGCGGCTGCGGAACGCCGGGTTGATTGTGGGCGCTATCGCTTTCGTGCCTGGTGGCCTGATCTTCCTTGAGGGGTGTGTGTACGACCCGCTCAAGTTCTCGTACCTAATCCGCCGGGTCGAGGGGGCCAGCACGCCGGCCGCCGAGCGGGCAGCTTTCGCCTTAGCCAGCCGTTGGGGCAGGGTCTGGGAAGTCAATCGGCTCACGAAGCGAGAGTGGTGGCCGGAGCACAAGCGCCACCTGCAAGGTGCATGGTTGCTGGAGCTTGAATGGCTTGAGAGTTCACTGTGGACTGGTGACGCATACCGCGCCTACCGCGTTGTGCTCGACGAGCGCAATCTCGAAGCGTTGTACGGCGAGCGTGGCAAGAAGAAGCCGGCCCGGCGACGAATCGCTGTTGCCGAATCCCGTCGCGCGCCCTGGCCGCGGAGCGCCCCAGAAAAAACTCGCCCCAGCCGCGGCCGGTATTATGATCGGGCCGGATCGCGCGCCGCAACGGAAGGCGAGCGGGGCCCCGGAAGCTTGCCGCCGGCCCAGAGCGCATGAAAACGCTGCACCTATACTTGACCCGGCAGGTGCTCGCCGCGCTGGTGATGAGCGTGGCGGTGTTCACCTTCGTGCTGCTGCTGGGCAACATGCTCCGAGAGATCATGGCCCTGTTGGTGAACCGGCAGGCCACCCTGGCGCTAGTCGCGCAGGCGATTGCCCTGTTGATCCCTTGGGTGCTGGTGTACGCCCTGCCGATGGGCCTGCTGACGGCCACGTTGCTGGTCTTTGGCCGGTTCAGCGCCGACCAGGAACTGACCGCCGCGCGCGCCAGCGGCATCAGCCTGGTGTCGCTGGTCTCGCCGGTGCTGTTGCTGAGCGCGGTGTTGAGCGGGCTGAGCGCCTGGTTCAACCTTCAGGTCGCCCCGGAGTGCCGCGTCGCTTACAAGCAGCTTCTGTCTGGCCTGGGCTTGGAAACGGCCACCGGCTTGCTCGCCGAGAACCAGTTCGTGAAAGACTTCTCCGACTTGATCATCTACGTGGGCCGGGCCAGCGAAACCAGGCTCAAAAACGTTGTCATCTACTGCCTGGAGACCAATCCCCCTTTGCCCCGGCCTCAGGGGAAGGCTCCGCCGCCGGGCCAACGCGCCACCCCGGCGCCCAGCGCCGCGTCCACCAAACCGGCTCCACGGGTCACGACCATTATCTCGGCCCCGGTGGCCACGGTAGCCATCAATCCGACCAACCGCCAATACGTCCTGCTCATGCCGGAGGTCGAAGTGGTCTATATGGAGACCTGGCAGCCTATCCGGCTGAGTGACTGTGAACTGCCGCTGCGGCGCTCCAGTGTGGCCAGCCAGGACTTGAAACTCAGCGAGATGACTTTCCGGCAGTTGTTGGCCCAGTACTACGAGCAGCGCCGGGTGGGAGTTGACCCTACGCCGGTGGCGGTGCAGTTGCATCGGGAGGTCGCTTTTTCCTTTGCCTGCCTCGGTTTTACGCTGGTGGGGATTCCCCTGGGGATTCGGGCGCACCGGCGCGAAACCAGCGCTGGGGTGGGACTGGCCCTGTTGCTCGTGATGGTCTATTACAGCTTCGTCATCGTGGGCCAGGCCTGGGAGACTCACCCCGAACGGCTGCCGCACCTGATTCTGTGGGCGCCCAATTTCCTGTTCCAAGGCGTGGGCAGCCTTCTCCTTTGGCGGGCGAACCGCGTGGGTTGAGCGGGAGACGGGATGCGGGAGGGTAGATGCTGGATGCTGGATACCGGATGCTGGATGGAGCCAGGCGTGATGCGTGGACAGTGAATGCTGAGAGAAGGCATGAGTTGAGAGTTGAGAGAAGGGTGGGCCTGAGGCTGGGGTCTCTCAACTCTCAACTCAAATCCCTCTCAACTTTGGCCCACTGCGTCATCCGTGACAGGTCACACGCGTCAGACCGCTTTCACGGATCACGTTTCACGCATCACGTTTCTCGTTTCACGCTTTCTCAACTCCTCCTGGCCTCCTTCGCCCCCTTGCGCGCGGTCAGCTCATAGCGGAGCAGCAGGCTGGTTCCCTTGTTGGGCAGGCGCAGTTCCCAGTCGGTCATTAGCTCGCCGCCCAAGGCGGTGCGGCGCTGTTCTGCGCGCGCGTCATCAATGAGCACGATGGAGTAGTGGGCCGCGGCGTCCAGTGCGCGCAGGCTGACCTGCATCACGGGGTAGGGGCATTCGCTGCGGCGGAAGGCCAGTACAACGCCAGCGTTCAAATCTGCGCGGTGGAACTGGTAAGCCATCCACGCATCGCCGCCGATGACGCAGCGGGTCAACGGATGGAAATCGCCGTACCAGTATTTCTGGTTCTCCTTGGCTTCCGCGACGGCGGCGCGGGCAGTTGTCACCGGAAAGTCCGCCGCCAGGTAGTCGAACTGGCAGATGAGGCCGGCGGTGGCGGCGCTGCGCACCTCGTAGGCCGCCGGGGTCCAGACGCAGGCGGTGAAGAGCGGCACGTAAAGGCTCAGGCCGTAGGTTTGGGTCTGGTTCCAGTCGGGGTGGCCCGGAGAGCAACTGGTGTCGCTGCGCCAGAGCGGGACCGAGCGTTGGATGGTCTCCAGGTCAATGCGCCGGCCGCCGCTGGCGCAGTTGTCAATCAGCAGGCCGGGGTGCCGCGCGAGCAATTCGTCCCACAGCGCGTAATGGCCTTCGACGTAGCGGATCTCGGTCAGGCCCTGGCGTTCGGGCGCGTCCGCCTGCCGCCAGAACTCGAGCGGGTCAATGTTGAAATCGTTCCGATACACGTCCAGGCCGAACTCCCGGATGCGCGCGGACAACAAGTCGGCCAGCCAGCGCCGCGCCGCCGGGTCGCTGAGTTTGAACAAGCCGCCCTTGTCGCCCCCGAAGACAAACTCCGGATGCTCGCGCGCGATCTGCGTGCCGGCGGCGACGCGTTCCGGCTCAAACCAGAGGATGAACTTGAGGCCCATCTGGCGACAGGCCTCCCCCACGGGCTTGAGGCCGCGCGGAAACGCTTGCGGTTTGCAGAACCAGTTGCCCACGCCGTTGGGGAAGCCGCCCTCGAACCAGGCGGCGTCAAACCAATGCGCGTCGCAGCCCAGCGCGTGCGCGGCCTTGGCCGCGGCGATCTGGCCGGCCTCAGTCGCCCATTCCGGGCGCGTCCAACTGTAGCGGTCGAAGCACTGGCTGGCGACGGGCATCCTGGCCGGGCGCCCGTGCTGCTTGAGCACGTACTCGAAGAGCATCAGCCGGCGGAATCGGTTGTGGGCGGACAGCCGGTCGCCTTTCCAGGGCAGCACAAGGATGCGCGGGCTGCGAATGCGCTCGCCGGGGTGCAGGCGGAGAGCGGTCCTAGCCAAGCCGGCCTCCAGGCGGGTCGGGCCGGCGTTGGCCCGTTGCAGCGCCACTGCCCATTGGCCGGACCAGCCGATGGCGGCAATGACTCCTTCGCCCGCATACTGCACGTTGAAGAACGGGAAGGCCCCATTCGAGGGGCGCCCGCCAGCGGGGGCAAAGCTCAACGGCTTGCCCGGCTCGACCTCCGTTTCGGTGGGCAGGAACGAGCGTTCGCCGCACACGTCGCCCACCAGTTGGTGGAGAATGACCGGCGTTCGATAAAAGCCCGTGCGCAATTGCGCGTCGAGCGCCTGGATGTTCTCAATCAGCGGCGTGTCGGTCGCGCCCTGATTCTCGAAGTAGAGCACCCAGTCCACGGCCGGGTAGAGCTTGAAAGCCGTGACGAGGGCGGTGACGCGCAACGAGGTCTTGGGGTCCGTCCAGTGCACGGTGTGAACCGTGCGGCCTGGGAGTTCGCTCGTCTCGACGGTGCGGTTCCAAGTCTCCATCAGCCCCGCCGACGGCTGCCCGCCATAAGAAAATGAGAAAGGCAACCCGCGACCCAGGAACGGCTGGCGGTCGTCATCGGCCCAGAGGGTGCGGCCATCAGCGGTGATGATTCGGGCGTCGGCCCAATCGGCTTGGTCGTGGCTGGGGCCATCCGGCGTGGTGTCCACCTTGAGGGTGAGTTGGCGGGCGCCAGCGGGGAGTTCAACGCGCACTGGCATGGCCTCGTCGCTGCCCTTCAAGGTCGGCGAGCGAAAGAGCTCCTGTCCGCCGGCCTCGACGCTGAATTGGACCGACCCGCGCACACCGCCGGTGTCGAAGTTGTTGTCAATGCCCACGGAAGCCTCGAAGGTCTTGGCGTCGGCGGGCAAGCTCAGCACCAACTCGCTGTTGGCGTGGGTGCCCAAGCCGTGCTTGAACTCCTTTTGCCCGAGGCGGATCGCGGTGTCCATGCACGACTGGCCGAAGCGGAGCACGTTGTAGTCTTGGCGGCGGACCTCCACGCCGATGGCCGGCTCGCGCCCCGGCGGCCTGGCGCCAGTGAACACCAGACTGGCCCAATCCAGCATTTGCTGCACTTCTTCCGGGCCGGCCATTATCGCGTCCTTCGGCGGGCCGGCCGGGATGTCGTTTTCGTCCAGCGCCCGGCAGGCTGGTGTCAGAATCAGGAAGCTGGACAGGAGCAGTAGGCTGAGGTGGAGGGTTTTCATGTTGGATGCTGGATGCTGGATGCTGGATGCTGGATGTGGTGGGGCGTGAGGCGCGAAACGTGAAACGTGAACACGTCAGGAGAGTCTGGGGCCTTTTCACTTTTCACTTTTCACGTTTCACGCTCAGAATGGCGCCGGCTCGCCCTAGAGCCGCTGGAACAGCAGCCGCCTGCGCTCCAGGTCCGGCAGGTCCGGCGGGAGCGACGCCAGAACCATCGTCCGAGCCGCCTCGAATGAATTGGCGCCCATGATGAAACGCTCTTCGCCCGAGCGCTCCATTATCATTCGGCGGACCATTTCCGCGACTTCCGGTGGCGTGTCATTCATCGGCGCATGTGTGCCAAAGGTTGCTGATGCCGAGCTGTTGTGCCCAACGCTCAACATAGTCACGGTCGTATCCGCTGGCAACGAGCTTTCTTACGTCACCCAGTTGCTGGTCGGAGAGCGAGTCCTTCGCCCACCACAGCTTCGACAGTATCAGGTCCTCTCGGCTGACGATCCAAGTCGAGAACTCTCCAATGGTAATGCGCTGCCGCCGGCCGAATCTGCCTGGCGGTACTCGGCCTGCTTGCGAACAATACAGTCAACCTTGATGACGCTTTCCAGGTGGACGAGGTTGAACACGGATTCGTGTCGAACGGCAGCCTCGACAGCCTCAGGAGACACGTAATAGTCGGGGCCGAATACACGCACGACCGTCTGAACGTCCTGTGGTCCCAGTGCCACGACGATGTCAATGTCGCGCGTCATTCGGGGTGAGACGTAGTAATTCAAGGCCATCGAGCCGGTCAGCATGTAAGCGATACCTGCTCCCTCCAGCCTGGTTGAAACGTCGCGGACGATGTCAATCTCATTAAGCATTGCGCGATCCCCCAATTTGCGCTTTGGCACGGTCACGCCCGGCCCCAAGCCCAATTGAATCCGTGTTATCCGCGCCATCCGCGGTTAAACCACTTCGATGCCGTGGAGTTGGCAAAAGGCGCGGAGTTGGCGGCCGTGATCCCCATAGAAGATGATTTGGTGCATGCCCTTGACGTCACACACGTCGCGCACTTCGTTGATCGTCATTTCCAGGTTGGATCGGCAGCCGCCCGTGGGCGGGATGGGCGGGCAGCGCACGACTTTGCCCGTATAGACGATCATCTGGGGCTTCTCGCCGGGCAGGTACTGAGCCATCGTCACTTCCTGGCCGGCGGAGAACAAGACGCGCGGCACAGCGCCCCAGCCCGCCTCGGCATGGTGCATGAGCAAGTAAGGCTCGGGCGGCGCCGCGCGTCCGCGCATTCGCGATGGGGCGGTGCAGTGGGCGCCGAAATAGAGGTTCGACTCGGTGTTCATCGAGGCATTCTGCTGGAAGCCGGGCAGGTCGAACAACTGCTGCACCAGCATGAGCGTGAGGGTGGCGCTCAGCTCAGCTTGGCACCCGGCCGGGATCCCTTCATCGCGCAGGCTCATGAAACCCAGGCAAGGGGGCACGTGTTGGTGTGGGATTTGCAGTCCGCTCAGGCACTCCATCATCACCGCATCGCCCTGCTCGGCGGCCAGGATTCGCTTGAAGGCGAAGTAGGTCTTGGCGGCCTGGAGGATGTCGTCGGGCGTCGGGCCGAGGATCTGCCGGGCGTTCTTGCGGTAGGCGCGCGCCAGGGCCTTGACGGCGGCATCGGCTTCGGTGCGGGCAAACTCCTCCACGAACCGGGCGTGGGGGAGCGTGCGCACTTCCGTGCCCAGGTGCGGCACCGTGGCCGTCTGCGCCGCCTTGCCCTGGATGTTGATGATGCGGCTTGACTTCATCAAGTGCGCGGTTCTGACCATTTTCAGCCCCCAGGCGACGGCCTCCAGGTCGTCGGGCGAATTGATCAGATAGACCCCGGCTTTGCGGTGAAATGGGGCGATGTGGTCCACCAGCAATATCCCCAGGGTGGCCAGGATAACCGTGGGAACCTTCGTCTCTTCGACGATGCGCACTACGGGCGTCCAATGGCTCTTCTTGAAGGGAATGAGCAGCAGTCCGGCCGGCTGGGCGGCCTTGACCCGTTCGATGAAGCCCTCCACGCTGCCCGCCTCGTCCAAGGGCTTTTCCGCCAAATCCAGTTCGATGGCGAGGCGGCGCTCAAGCTCCCGCAGCTTCGCGGCATATTGCCGTTGGCGCCCCTCGGCGTCGAAGCTCGAGCCTGGCCAACTCCAGTAGCCCGCCTGCCGCAATGTTTCCGAGGGCGGATAAAGAAAAGCCCCCAGGACTTTGGCGGGCGGTTTCGAGCGGGAGGCCGGCTCCGTTGGCGTCGCGGCCGCCCGCAGACTCCCAGGCAGCAACGGGAGAGTGGCGGAGGCGCCGAGCAGGCGCAGAAACTCGCGCCGGCAACAACAAGCCGGGCCTTGGCTGAAGTGGCAGTGTTCCATAGTGGCTTCCTTTCTGGTAATGGGCGCCAAGCGGAGCCGAGGCTACCGGCTTGGGCCGTGATAGGCAAGCCATCTGGTTTGGGGCGGCGGCTTGCCGGTGCACGAGGGGTTTCCTGTCCTGCCGGCGCAGGGCCACCCCGCTGAAGCGGGGTGTGAATGAGAATCGCGGACCAACGCATATCTGGCCCGGATGCACAGGTGAGGTGACCTACAGCGGCTAACTGAGGCCCCCAAAGAATCCTATCTTACGACCGCGGCTTCGAGTCCGCTCTCGCTGTCCTTGGCGTGGCTTGGCCCCTGACGATGGACACGAGCGCCGGCTTTCCGCCCGGCGGTTTTCCGTCTTGTCTCGGGGCGCTATTGGCGCGAACGTCGGCTCGCATGAACCGCACGCGCGCTAGCCTTCTGAGGCTGATGATTGCGGCCTCAATCAAGAGCTCTTTCTTCTCTTTCGCCGCCGCGCCGGCCCCGCCGGCAGAACCGTCCACGTTTCTGTTCGAGGCGCCGAAGTGGCCGGCCGGTCGGAACGCCGAATCGTGGCTTTTGAATCAGGCCAAGTGGTCCAAGTTGGCGGAAGACGACACCGCGCACCGCTTCCGGGGATGTCCGGTGTTGATGAATGACAGAATCGTGGCAGTGCTGGCGAAGAACACCGCCGTCCTCGAAGTGTATTCCCGCCAGGTCCAGGGCACGAAACTCTGCGCGCGATTGCAGCCGATCTGTGACGGGCGCGCGGGCGTGGAACGGACCTCGCTGGTTATCAGAGAGAACACCCGAAGCGCCGTGTCGCTGGAGGTCGGATTGGCTTCTCCGGCCAATGCGCCGCGGCGGATAACTTATGAGTTGAACGCTGGCCAGCCGTTCATCAAGACCACGGCCAGCCCCGGCGTCGAGCGGCTTCGCGTGGAAGCCCCCTGCCGGTTCGTCGTCCTGCCCGACTTCTTCGGCGACGATATCTTGGTGGATGCCGCCACGATCCCCGTGCCCCAGGCCGAGCTTCCCAGCGAGAACTTTCTGCTCCACCTGACGCTGGGCGGGGCCGCCGTTTTGATGACCGTTGCTGAGTCACGCGACAACGACGTCGCCGTTTCCCTGTCGGCTGGCGCGCCGAGGCAGATCGTGCACTCCGACATCTCCTACGGCAAGCAGCGGCATATTTGGGTTGCGGTTCTGGCCCAGAAGGGCGTCTGGCACGAGCAGCAGATTGACCGTGCCGACGCGGGCAAAGTCATCCCGTTGGACTGGCGGATGGCGTTTCCAGCGTTGTGGCGGGTGGATTGGAGCAAAGCCGACAAACTAACGGAGAGCTGGGAAATGCTGCTGCAGGGGCCGGAGGGCAAATACGCGATGCAAGACTGGTTTGGCCAAAAGGAATCCGCCGGCCAGAGCTTCGGCGAGGAGTTTGGCGCGCGCGACTGGAACAAACCCAACCGCCAGCGCTGGAATCCGGTCTTGGGCGCCTTCCAGTTCCCGTGCTGGATTGACACCAACCGCCAGGGCTACTTGCAGCCGCTGGCGCCGCCCAAGAATGGAGGCCGCGAGTTCCCCGTCTTTGCCGGCCCGGCCATCATCTATCCCCTTGACAGGCTGCAGACGGCGGCGTTCCAAACGCCCCTGGAAGAGCTGACGGTGGTGGATTTGGTCCGCATGACCTTGGGCGTAGGGCCTTGCCAGTACATTCTCGATTTGGAGGGCCAAAAAAGAAACTCCCGCGGCGTCGCTACCTGTTACGCGCGCGACGTTATCAACGCAATCTACAAGGAAGGCAGCCAACTGCGCCAGGGGCCGGCGATTGAAGAGCACTTGGCGGCGTGCGTCGCGTTTATCCGCAACGTGCGCGAGCGGATTGACCTCTACGTGCAGTTCGGCCACGAAATGACTGCCTACCTGGAAGAACAAAAACGCCTCCAGCCGCGCCACGCCGAATTCCTCGACGAGTGTCTGGCGCTGACCGGCAAGCTCGACCAGTTGTTTGCCCGGAACCGGGAGAGGATTCACACCCCGGCCTTCGCCCAGGAGCAGGCCGACCGGTTCCGGGCGACCCTGTTAAACTACGCGGAGAAAGACGCCTTTGAGAAATGCCAGACTCAAATGGCGGTCTTTACCTCCATCGGCGGGGCACAGGATGACCTGGTGGCGGCCTGCCGAATGATCGTGAAAGTGCTGCGTCAGCGCGCCGGCATCGCGGTGGCTCTGAATCCGCAGTTGAAAGAGATTGCCGCCCGGATTCGGGAGCGCACCCAAACCATGCTGCGCAACCCGACCGCCTACGAGGCGCCCCGCCACTGAATCCGGTCCTGACTAGAAAACGCTCACCGGTCCCGGCAGCGCGAAGCGTTTGGAGTGCGGCGGCTTGCCGGCGCTTTTGGATGCTCTGGCACCTAGGAAAGCGGGAGCAAGCTCCCGCACTCCAAACGCCTCGCGGCAGCGACTGACCATGCCATTCTCATTGCTTCTGGCGCCCCACGCCGTGGCATGAGGTCTGAAACTCCCTCAACCCGTCTCAGCAATGGGCATCCTGGCAGTTATTCCTTGAAAACGACCTGCCCCAGTTTCACTCTGCGCCGGTGAGGAAAATCCGATGACGAGTGCGCCACGAAAGCTCAACCGTCGACAAATGCTCGCGCTGGCCGCCGCCTCGACGGCGGCGTTCGGGTTGCCTTGGAACTTTGCCCGCGGCGCCGAGCCGAACCGGCGGCGCAAAACCATCCTCTCCTTCTACTGTGACGACACCAGTCCCTATGCGGCCGGTGCGACCGCCTTTCAGACCTTTCTCGACTACTGCGCCGAGCAGCGCATTGCGGGGGAGTCAAGCTGCATCCTGGGGATGAAGGGCCACTCGATGGCCCGCGACCCGGACGCTGAGGAACAGGCATTTCTCAAACAAGCCGCGCGGGCCTGGGGATGCGGCGTTGACACGCACTGCGAGCTGATGACCCACCGCGGGCTGTTCGATTTCGAGGCCAATCGCGAACCGGAAGGCGTCGTGCACGAAGGTCTGTGGCTTTATGAGCCGGCGACGACCGTCGCCCAGTACGAACGCTACTTGGCAAGCATCATCGCCGAAGGCCAGCGGGCCGGGATCAAGTTCACCGGGTTGACGTGGCCGGGCTGCAGTTGCAGCGCCTGCGAGAAGCGTTACAAAGAACTGCGCGCCAACGGCCCCGCCAAGCCGAACCCCGCCCTTTGGCAGGCGCTCCTGAATCTGGCCAAGCAGGGCAAGTTCCGCAGCCGAACCGTCCCCTGTTTCTTTGACGCGAGCGAGACGGACGCCGGCATTCACCGCAAAGCGAGCGAAGGGCCGTTCGGCGTTTACGACTTGATGCCCAATGCCCTGGATCACTTCGGCATCTGGGAGAACAATCCGGCCCGAGTCAACCCGGACTACTACCTTACGGCGGACGGCAAGGCCGGCATCATTGTCCGCCATCTGCAAGCCGGCGCGCCGTACTGCCTTTGGTACGCCCACTGGCAGGGGCTGAATCCAGCCAGGGGCGTTGGCTGGCGGGCCTTCACCACCGTCATCGAGCGGGTCCGCAAGCACCTGGCAGACCAAGTGGTCTGGATGCGGCCCAGCGACATCACCAACCGCTATCACGCGGCCGGCGGTTGGTCATTCCTGGACCTCCTGTGAGCGTGCGCAGCGGCTTGCGCTCCGCCCGGCGTGGTGGGAAAGTCGCGTTGCCATGAGCGCGCCTGCGGCCATCCTTGAACTCGTCGCCCGCTTCGAGCGGAATCTCGAAGCTTACCACTCCGGGCAGTACAACGAAACGCAGTTGCGCCGCGAGTTCCTTGATCCCTTCTTCAGGGTGCTCGGCTGGGACGTGGAGAACGAGCAGGGCCTCGCTGAAGCCTACAAAGACGTCATTCACGAAGACCAAATCCGCGTCGGTGGCGCAACCAAGGCCCCCGACTACTGCTTCCGCATCGGTGGGACGCGCAAGTTCTTCCTCGAAGCTAAGAAGCCCTCCGTGAGCATCAAGGACGAGCCCAGCCCCGCCTACCAGCTCCGCCGCTACGCCTGGAGCGCCAAGCTCTCGTTGAGCCTCCTGAGCGACTTCGAGGAACTGGCTGTTTATGACTGCCGCGTCAAGCCCCATAAGGACGACCCCGCCAGCGCCGCCCGCATCTTCTACTGCACCTTCCGCGAATACGCTCAGAAATGGGATTGGATCGCTTCGGTCTTCAGCCGCGAAGCCGTGGTCAAGGGCGGCCTTGATAAGTACGCCGACTCCACCAAGGGCAAGAAAGGCACCGCCGAATTCGACGCGGACTTCCTGGCCACCATCGAAGGCTGGCGGTTGGAGCTGGCCCGGAACTTCGCCCTCCGCAATCCGAGGCTCACCCAGCGCGAACTGAACTTCGCCGTCCAGCGCACCATTGACCGCATCGTCTTCCTGCGCATCTGCGAAGACCGCGGCATCGAAGACTACGGGCGCCTGCTGGCCCTGGTGAACGGCGACCGCATCTACCCGCGCCTGGGCCAGTTGTTCGAGGCCGCCGACGACCGTTACAACTCCGGGCTGTTCCACTTCAAGACCGAGCCGGGCCGCCACGAACCGCCCGACGAACTGACGCTGACGTTGGAGATTGACGACAAGCTGCTGCGCGACATCCTGCGCGCCTTGTACTATCCCGACAGCCCCTACGAATTCTCGGTCATCTCCGCCGACATCCTCGGCCAGGTCTATGAGCGATTCCTCGGCAAGGTCATTCGCTTGACCGAGGGCCATCGCGCGGTGGTCGAGGAGAAGCCCGAAGTCCGCAAGGCCGGCGGCGTCTATTACACGCCCACTTATGTCGTGGACTACATTGTGCGGCAGACGGTCGGGAAGCTGCTGGAGGAGTGTAGGAGCCGACGTAAGGAGGCTCATTCTGACGCAAACGAAGGAGATCAGAGCCTCCTTACGTCGGCTCCTACGTCGCAAGCGATGGACGCCCGCGGCGCCGCCCGCGTGCTGGAGCGCGTTTCCAAGCTCCGCATCCTCGATCCGGCGTGCGGTTCCGGCTCATTCCTCATCGGCGCTTACCAATGCCTGCTCGACTGGCA
>Ga0315268_10003206_pt1 | contig 18107 bp, 16 predicted proteins | sample C1_top_MG_FD_204535 | JGI IMG/M metagenome (GOLD analysis project Ga0315268, IMG submission 204535) | Sediment microbial communities from Yellowstone Lake, YNP, Wyoming, USA - C1_top | ecosystem: Environmental > Aquatic > Freshwater > Lake > Sediment | place: USA: Wyoming | collected 2017-08-01
TCTTATACCAATCAGCACCGTTCTCGATAATAGGCGGTATATTTACAAGAGTTTCTACGTTATTTATTACTGTAGGTTTCCCCCATAAACCACAAGTCGGAGGATAGGGTGGTTTTTTTCTTGGCTCTCCTCGCTTGCCTTCAATGGACTCTATCAGTGCAGTTTCTTCTCCACAAATATAAGCTCCTGCACCTTTTTTAATCTCTATATCAAAATTAAATCCACTACCTAAAATATTCTCACCAAGAAGCCCATAATTTCTTGCATCATTTATTGCCTTTTCAAGACGATTTATAGAAAGATCGTACTCTCCTCTAATGTAAATATAACCATAGCTTGCTTTTGTTGAGAAAGCAGCAATTATCATCCCCTCAATCAGGGAATGAGGGTCTCCTTCCATTATCTCTCTGTCTTTAAAAGTCCCAGGCTCTCCTTCATCTGCATTACAGATTACGTATTTGACTGGGTCACTTGCCTTTGCAGTAAATTCCAATTTTCGCCCGGAAGGAAAGCCTGCTCCACCTCTTCCCTTTAATTCAGACTTCTTAAGCTCATCTATAACCCACTCAGGTCCACTTTCTATCGATTTTTCCAAAGCTGTATAGCCGTCTCTTCCAATATAATCGTCTATGCTTTCAGGATTTATAAGCCCTACATTGCGCAAAACAATACGAGTTTGAGTTGCAAATATTTGTTCTGCTTTAGTAGAAGAAATCTGAACTTCACCTTTTAAAAATGTTTTAGCAAGTCTTTCAATGACCCTTCCTTTTAGGAAATGCTCCTTAACGATTTCTTTAACATCTCTCTTTTCAATAGGAGCATATACAATGCCCTCAGGATAAACAGCGATTGCTATACCAACATCTTCAAAGCCAAGGCTGCCAGTTGGGGTAACAAAAACTTCGTTTTCTAGTCCAAACTCCTTTATTTCTTTAATAAAAAGCTCTTCAATCTCTTTCGCCCCTTTAAGAAGACTTTTGTTATCCTCAGCCACGAGAACATGTGTTCTATAAATCTTCATAATTCTCCTCCCTTAACTTTTTTGATAATTTCAGGTATTTCATCGATTTCAACATTTCCGAATGGAATATCGTCAATCATCAAAGCAGGGGAAACCGAACACATTCCAAGACAGCTTGATTCTTCAAGTGTGAACTCTTTATCAAATGTGGTTTCACCAACATTTATACCAAGAGTCTCTTTCAACTTCCCAATTATCTTATTTGCATCAGCCATATGACAGGATAAACTCCTGCACACCCTTATGATATGTTTTCCTCTAGGTTTCTCAGAGAACAAAGTATAAAAAGTCAAAACTCCATAAATTTCAGCAAGTGGAGTTTTGCTTCTCTTAGAAACCTTTAGGGCTTCGCTCTTTGAAATATAATTCTCCTTGCTTCCGTTTTGAACCTCATGCAGTTTGTCTATGAGCGACCTTTCTTTCATTTTTTCCTCCCTCAATCTTGCAGATATTTGACGGACATGATTTGTTATTAATATGTTCCTCATATTCATCCCTGAAATATCGTATCGTTGAAAGAACAGGGTTAGGCGCAGTCTGCCCAAGCCCGCAAAGGGATGTCAACTTAATCAAATTCCCCATTTTTTCAAGCTTTTCTATATCTCCTTTTTCACCTTTGCCATTAGAAATATGCTCAAGAATTTCAAGCATTTGCTTGGTTCCCTCTCTACAAGGAACACACTTTCCACAAGACTCATCAACAGTAAATTTAAGAAAGAATTTGGCAACATCTACCATACAGCTTTTTTCATCCATTACTATGAGTCCGCCTGATCCCATAATTGTTCCAAGGGCAGGTAAGTTCTCATAATCCATTGGAACATCTAGATGCTTAGCAGGGATTACTCCGCCTGAAGGTCCGCCAGTCTGGGCTGCCTTAAATGAGTGACTTTCTGGAACCCCTCCTCCAATGTCAAATACAATTGTTCTCAAAGGAGTACCAAGAGGAACCTCAACTAAGCCTGTTATATTGACTTTACCTGCTAAAGCAAAAACTTTTGTTCCAGGACTTTTCTCTGTCCCAAACTGTCTTAAGAATTTTGAACCTTTTTCAATAACCACCGGTACATTTGCAAGCGTTTCCACGTTATTTATTACTGTGGGTTTGCCAAATAAACCCTTAACTACTGGGAATGGTGGTTTCTTTTTGGGTTCTCCTCGGTTTCCTTCAATTGAATTAATGAGTGCTGTTTCCTCTCCGCAAACAAAAGCCCCTGCACCCATTCTCAACTCAATATCAAAAGAAAAACTTGAACCTAAAATATTTTTTCCAAGAAGACCTGCTTCCTTGGCTTGTTTTATCGCAACTTCAAGTCTTTTAACCGCAAGAGGATACTCTGCTCTGACATAAATATAACCTTTGCTTGCTCCTGTAGCATATCCTGCGATAGCCATTCCCTCAAGAACTGAATGTGGATCTCCTTCAAGGACTGATCTGTCCATATAAGCGCCAGGATCTCCTTCATCAGCATTACATATGATATACTTTTGATCTGAAATCTGTTTAAAAGCCAACTCCCATTTTAAACCAGTTGGAAAGCCTGCTCCACCCCTTCCTCTAAGACCTGAATCTTTCATTACCTGAACAACATCCTGCGGAGTCATTTCAAATAAGGCTTTAGAAAGAGCTTCATATCCATCTTGTGCAATATATTCATTAATATCTTCTGGATTAATAATGCCACAATTTCTTAGAACAATCTTTGTCTGCTTGGCAAAGAAAGGAATTTCGGACAGGTTAGGAAGCTCTGCCTTTTCTCCCTTCCACATTAGTCTTCTAACCGGTCTCCCTTTAAGGAAATGCTCCTCTACTATTTCCTTTGCATCTTCAGGTTTAACTTTTGTGTACATAACTCCTTCAGGATAAACAACAAGCAGAGGGCCAAGCTGACAAGCTCCCATACAGCCTGTCTCTACTAAACTAACTTCTTCATCTAGATCGTGTTTCTTCAATTCAGCTTTTAATGCATCCTCAAACCCATTACCCCCTGCGGCAAGACACTGAGCTCCAGCACAAATCAAAGCATGGATTCTAAAGATTTTCATTTTTTATTCCCTTTTGCAATAACCCAGTCGCTAACTATTTGACCATTAATAATGTGCTGTGCGACTATTGTTCTTGCCATTTCAGGTGTTACTTTTCCGTAATAGATAAGTTCTCCTCCCATATCTATTGCTACAACTGGTTCTTCAAGATCTAAGCCAAGAGAACCTCTTTCAATAATTTGTGCGTCAGTAAAATTCCTCTTTTCGAGTTCATCAATAATCGCCATCAGTACATCTCGAGCACCAGCTGCAATCCCCACAGTGCCCATGCTAATGAGAATCTTAACTTTTGCCTCACCTTGCCTTGTTTTCAAGGACTGCTTAGCATGCTCTCTTAATTTTCTCAATTCTTCAATGGACTTTATCTTGTCCATGCGTCACCTCCGTATAATAAGTTTAGATTATTTCGAATAAGTTCTTCAATTCCTTTGATAATAAAAGGCGAACATAGGTCTTCCCCACAGGCTTCTCTAAGTTCTTGTGTCTTAATCTCAAAAACCTTATCGTTATATTGATGTATATAAGAAAAGTTTATCTCGGGATGGGTCGTAAAAATAAATAGAATTGTTGATACTAAATCTCCAAGAGGTGGTCTATCTATATGAGATTTTTTGAATTTTATTTTAACAACAGTTCCTTTGTCCTCCTGGCTTTCAATCACCACAAATCCTCCGCAGCTTTCAGCCTCATATTTCAAAAGAGGAAGTCCTAAACCCACTTTCTTATTCGAGGAACTCGTGAAAAACGGGTCGAACACCTTTTCTTTTAATTCAGGGCTCATTCCTTTCCCATCGTCCTTAATCTCCAAAAATAAATAATCCTTATCCTCATCGTCTATCACTGTTAACTTGATATTCTTTGCTTGAGCATTTATAGAATTTTCCAGAATATCCAGAACATTTAGAGAAATTTCTTTCACTGGTATTTTTTTACTATCTCAAGGGCCTTTTCAGGAGTAAGCTTACCATATATATCTTTTCCATCAACAGAAATTACTGGCGCAAGGCCACAAGCACCCAGGCAACGAACAATTCTCAGCGAAAATTTTCTGTCTTTGGTGATTTCTCCAACGTTAATGTTTAAATATTCCTCAAGCGCCTTAATAACAGCCTCTCCGCCTTTTACGTAACAAGCAGTACCCATACAAGTCATGATGACATGATCTGCGTCCTTTTCCATTTTAAAGAAATTATAAAAAGTTACCACTCCATAGATTTTTGAAAGGGGTACCTTCAATTTCTCCGCAATATACTCAAGTGCTTCTCTTGGCAAATAACCAATCCGCTCCTGGGACCCATGAAGGATTTGAATTAGAGCTTCAGGATTATTTCCCCAACGTCTGAGTTCGTAATCAATCTGTGGAAACCTGGATTCTTCCATATGTTCCTCCATTTTGTTTATTTTTTCACCAATTTAGTATATCTAAATAATGCCTAAAGTCAAGGCAAAGGCTGTTTGTATATTATTAAGATTCAGCAATATTCTATTTAACATATTTTGCTTTTTATTGATTTAAAGTAAAATGTAAAAATGAGCGAATTTGACTATTTGACAAAAACAAAACTCAGGAATTTTGCCGAAGGATTAATAAATAACCTTGTTCGCAAAAAAATTGAGTTTTCGTTGTTATTTATTGATATCGACAATTTCAAAGTAATCAACGATATATATGGTCACACTACTGGGGACAAAGTGCTTGCTGAGTTTGCTAAAGAATTATCCTCCCATCTTAGAAAAATAGATTCTCTTGCCAGATATGGTGGAGATGAGTTTATAATCATTGTACCAAAAGCAAGTAAGAAAGACGCAGAAAAAATTGCAAATAGACTATTAAAAGCAATAGAAACAAAAAGAATTGCATCTTTTAAGATCTCTTTTAGCTTTGGGATAGCAAATTTTCCTTCCGACGGGAATACTTTTGATAACCTAATAGATGAAGCAGACAAAAAACTATACGAGATGAAAATAAGTGGGTCTAAAGAATTAATGAGATTTTCTGTTGCTCAAAGGGAATCAATTAAGGCTTATGGAAGAGAAAAGGAAAGGAGAGTCATTCTTGAGCATATAAAGAAAACTTTGTCATCCAAAGGCCAACTTGCTGTTATAAGCGGACCAATAGGAATTGGAAAAACTTTTTTAGCAAAAAAGATAATTCTCGAAACTGAAGATCTATTTAAAAACGTAATAAATGTAAATCTGACAATTAATGATTTAAAAAATAGCTTTTCCTTCCTTAAAAATTTGCTTTCTTCAGAAATGGAGAGGAAATTAGAAGAAAAGCTGAAAAACTTTGAGGACTTCAGCAAAGTTGCAAATTTTGAGGAAATTGTTTTTGAGTCTATAACACAGATCATCAAAGACAAAGTAAAAGAGGGACCAATAATATTTTTTGTTGAAAATATAGAATTTATTGATAGCCTCTCCTATTCTTTTCTTGGAAAATTTCTTTCAAGGATTGCTAACTGTAAAATCATTATTCTTGCAACCTTTAAAGGAGTTCCTGACAGCCGCTTTAATTCCTTATCAGCATATGAAAATTTCTCGATTGTCCATTTGAAACATCTTCCTTTAGTCGCAATCAAGATGATCATAACAGACTTGTTAGGAAATTTAGAATTGGAGGAGAGCTTGCTGAACCTTCTCTATGAGAAAAGCCAGGGAAATCCTTATTTTCTTTACATTATAATAAAATCGCTCATAGAAAAAGGGCTCATTATTGAAACAAAGAATGGCATTGCTCTTAAAGAAACCACCGAACCGTCTTTTACAATTGACTTTGAAGGTTCAATAGAATCGATCTTAAAAGGACTAAACAAAGATGAGATTAATTTATTGAGTTTTCTTTCAATTGCATCTGATAACGTGGACTCTCTGGTTGTTTCTAAAATTATCCAAGAGCTTGGGCCACAATTCATGGATACTTATGATTCTTTGATTTCAAAAGGCATACTTTATGAAGAAGATAATTTAATTAAATTCAAGTTTCCTGTTATAAAAGAAACTTTAAGAAAAAAACTTACAGAGGTTAGAAAAAAAACTATTCTCAGAATTATTGCAAAAGTTAATGAGGAAATCGGTTCAAAAAAGTTTTTGGAAAACACGTATGAAAACTATATGGAATTGGGTGACAAGGAACAAGCCAAAAGAATTTTGATTTTGCTGGGGCAAAAAAATGAAGAGGCCTTTAACTTAATTGACGCTGCGAATAGATTTGAACAAGCATTAGAGCTTTCCGAAGATAAAAATGAGCGAGAACTGCTGTTAAAAGAAGTTATTATTTTACTCACAAGATTAAGTAGAGGTGAAGAGGTAATAAAAATCTTTGAAAAACACGGTTCCGAAAGAATTAACGACAATGAAACAATGTTAAATCTTGCTGATGCTTATGAAACAATTGGAAACTTTAAAACAGCACTTAAACTTTTATCCGAGATAAAGACTTCCAGTTATGAAATTGCTTCAAGGGCTATTTTATTGAAGAGCTGGATAATATATGAGCAAGGAAACATTAGCAAGGCTTCTGAACTAATTAACAAACTAAATCTAAAAAAAATAACTCCCTATACTCTTGCACTATATTTTAACTTAAAAGGTATTTACTATCTTGAAGATAACAATTTTGAAAAGGCAATTGAAGTTTTCGAAGAGGGTTTAAAAGTAGCAGAAAAACATAGGAAGGAAACTTTCTTCTCGATTAAGAATAACATTGCAAATGCAAAGCTTGCTCTTGGGTATTTTGAAGATGCCCTGAAACTCCTGGAAGAAGTAGTTCTGGATAGTAGAAAGTTCTTTAATATTCATATAGAAGCAATAGCAACCTACAATATTGGCGACGCAATGATGGCAATCGGTAATTTCAAAGAAGCACCATTATACTACGAAATGGCTTCTAAACTTAGCAAATCAACTAATAATCTTATTGGGATAGGATATGGCTTTCTTGGCCAAGGATACTCAAAACTTTCTCAAGGCAAACTGGACGAAGCAGAAAAAAATACGAGGAAGGCTCTATACATATTCAAGAAGCTTGGGGCAGAAAGGGAAATTGAAACTGCTTATGCAAGCCTTATAAACATTTATTTCCTCAAAAATAAAATTGACAGGGTTTTATGCATATTAAGTTCAGTAAAAATAGGAATAGAAAGAGAAACTGGCGTTCTTTTACTAATCAATGCAGTTAAGATATTAACAAAAATGAAGGAAAACAAAAAAGTCAAAAAATATGATTCCATGCTTAAAAAAGCTTTAGAAAAAGAATTTGACTGCATTACAAAACTGAAACTGTATAGTGTTCTTGCGGATAGTTCAAAACTCCTTGGCAATGAATCTGATTTTGAAATTTTTAAGAATAAAGCACTAATGGTTGTAAGTGAAATCTTAGACAAATTCAAAAGTGAATCAAACAAACAATTATTTCTAAATAAACCCGACTATATTTAGGAGGTATATATGACAATTAGTGAAATAATAAGGATAGTTGATGGAGAGGTCCTGCAAGAGGAAGGATCCATGGAAACTGATATCAAATACGCTTTTGCTGCAGACTTGCTTAGTGATACTCTTTTCCTTGTGAGCAGAGAGGATGAACCAGTGCTTTTAATAACAGGGATAACCAACACTTCTGCAGTTAAAACAGCGAAAATACTAGACATACCGGCAATACTAATTGCAAGAGGAAAACCAGTTCCTCAAGAAACTATTGACCTTGCAAGAAAAGAAAAAGTAATCATTCTTAGAACTCAGTATATTGTTTTTGTAACTTGTGGCCTTCTCTACAAGGCAGGTCTTCAGGGTGCACCGTGGAAAATAAAGTGGGGATAGTCGAATTTCCAGTCAGAGGAGGAGATTTCGAACACTTAGGAGATGCAACACTTAATACAAGAAGTATCATAGATAAACTCCTTAGCGAATTAGATTGCTACAAGTTATTTAACAAAAAGAAGGAAATTACAAGAAAATTTGGAATTTGTAGTTATGAAGCAGAGGCTAACATCGCAATTCATTCTTTCTTTGGGATTTTAAAAACATTAATTTATTGCAATAAAATTAAATGTTCAGCAATGGATGTTGGCCCTGGTATACCTTCATTACTTCTTGCGCTAACTCCTGGATTCTCAACTGCTTCTGAAAAAGCAAGAGGATTAGGATTTGGCGCAGGAATGGGGCTTAAGAATATTCAAAAAATTTCAGACTTGTTTATAATTACATCAAGATGGGGAAAGGGAACATATTTGCTTTTCGAGATCTGGAGAGATGATCTTTCAGACAAAGACAACAGGAGCATAGAAATGAAAATAAGAGAAATCATTGAATTGCTTAAGCTTGAAGTTCTCACAAAAAAAATTGAAGTAAATTTAGAGAGGGAGATAGAAACTGCCTATTCATGTGATCTTCTGAGCTATGTCCTATCCAAAGCTAAAGAAGAAAGCGCCTGGTTAACAGTTCAGACAAACATAAACATTGTTGGCGTTGCGTCCATTAAGAGAATTCCGATTATAATAATTACAGAAGATTCGTTTGTTCCAAAAGAAACAATAGAGAAAGCCGAAGAAAGCTCTATTATAATTGCCCGAGCTTCTCAAGATACATTTGAAGTATCAGGAAAACTTTACGAACTTCTCAGAGGTAACTGAAATTAAGAAATTATTTCTTCTACCTTGTTGATAACAATCCCTTGGTAGTTTAACAGTTTTGGGGAGTCATTTACTAAAACATCGTTTAATCTAATTTTCTTAGCAATAAGAATTGCTTCGGCAGTAGAAATACTACTCCCGACCCTTTTACTTATATCATCTGCGATTCTTTCTTCAATAGGAGTCAAAGCTATGATTCCTATTTTGAAAGAAGAATCAATTTCTAATCTAACCTTAACCTTATCTTTTGCAGAAATGAATGCTTTGCCCGATAGAATTGACCTTTTCTGGTTATCATCCAGGCATTCAAGCAACTTGTTCAACGAATCAGCATCTAGGACAACTCCTGCATCGAAGCTTTTCTTAAGAACTTTTTTCTCAGGTAAAACCCCTTTTTGGGGAGTTACTGTTTCAGAAATCTTGCCAGGCAATTTTTCCTGCTCTTCGATTTTCTTGAGAAGAATTTCAATTGTGGAGGGTTCTTCTTCGGAAACTTCAGGAACTTTTTCTACCTTCTCTTCAAGCTGAGAAACAAAATCAATTGAGAGTTCTCGTTCTTTTATTTCTTCTGATTCTGGCTTAATTTCCTCAGGTTTTGCCTGTTCTGTTTCAGGAGCTTCAGGTTTTTCTTCTGTCTTAATCTGCTCGGTTTTGCTTTCTTCTGCTTCTTTTGTCTGAGCAACTACTTCTTCTTTCTTTTCAACCTCACCAGTATCAACTTTCGCCATCTCTTCTAACTTAGGCTGAGCAAAGTCTGCAAAAGAAGGTCCTTCTTTGATTATTTCTTCTAGTTCCGATACAACCTCACGTGCTTCTTCAGGAGGCTTTATAGTGGTTTCCTGTACCTTCTCCACGACTTCTTGAATTTCCGGTTCTTCTTTCTTCTCAACTTCCTTAGGTTGAATTACTACAATCTCCTGGATGCTCTCAACTGCAGGTGCAGCTGATTCCTCCTTTGGTTCCCTAATTTTTAGTTCCTTAATAGGTTTAGCTTTTTCGAGAATTTGCTCCTTTTCCCCAAGCGCTTTGGATTTAGGTCCAGCTCTGAATGAAGGAAAGAAAGGTCTACGTTGTAGAGGCTTTTCTTTGACCTGAGATACTTCAGTTTCTTCAGATAATAGCTGCTTCTCCCCTACCTCTTCCGTAATTACTTCTGACGAAGGTGTTTCTTCTCTCGTCATTTTAATAGTTGTTGGCTTGATTTCTTCAGTTTCCTGTACCGCAAGGTTGCTTTTTTCCTCAACAGTCTTGACATTAAAGCTTAGAGAATGTTTTTTTACCTCCTCCATGCTTAAAGTTGGAATTGCAGTTTTCCTTCTCTTTGGAATAAAAATAATTAATAAAAGAAATGCAATTAATGCAAAAAAGATATATGCAGAAAGTTCCTCACGAGAGAGTCCAGGAAAATATTTGGAAATATAAGGATAAATATAGTCGGAGACGGGATAAAATAGGATTATTATACGCTGAGAAAGCTTTTTAAAGAAATCAGCTGCATTTGAAAAAAATGTCGCAAAAGAGTCTTTAAGGTCGTTGAAAAAATTTCCTGTAGCAAATTTATCAAAAAGGCCTGTAAAGAAAGTCTTAACTGATTCCCAGATTCTAATGAAAAAGGCACCAATATTCTTTAATAAATTATTTCCTTCACTACCTGGATTTGAGTTATTTTGAGCTTTGCCTACAAAAATATTATAGTTTAAAGAATTATCAGCAAGCGGAAGAAGCGTTGAAAAAAACTCCTTTGATGTACTAAACCCAACTTCAAAAACTGCAATAGGTCTATTCGCAGTAATATTTACAAGCGAATGCGAGTCTTTAAATCGAAATTCTTTGCTTTCCAGTTCGCTCAATGTGTATTTAGTTCCGTTTACAGTAATTTCAGTGTTATTCTCATTAGCTATAACAACAACTCCTGTGTCCCGTTTTAGTTCGCCAAGATCAACTACTTTTCCGGTAAGGAAAAGGAAAGAGCTTTTATTAAATGATGGTATTTGCTCTCCCCCCAAATTGCCGAAGTTAGAGTCAGAGTAAATAAGGACAGGATTGTTGTAAGTAATGTACACTGGAGCAAACTCTGTAGAATTTTCAGTAAAACTGTTAATTAAGTTAAATTCTGAAAAATCTCCTGGGTTATCAAGGGTAACATCCTTGGAACTATTTAGTGTCTTAATTGTCAACTGAGTACCTGGAAATAAGGACGAACAAATGATATTGCCAAATGATACACCTTTAAATGCATTAACTCCCCCGTAAAAAAATCCGTAAACATTATCGTCGATATAACCAAAAGAAATATTAACAGGCTTTTCTGAAATAATTTCATAAAATCCTTCTTTAAGATTAAGGTTATCGTACACTCCCTTTTCCGGAAGATCTCCCTCAAAAACAACTTCTCCATTTAATTCAGAAATTTTTATTTTATTTTCCTCAATAGTAGATACGAAAATCTGTTTAGGTACATACAAAATAAAATAAGTCCCGTAAACAGAAGAGAAATCATCAGAACTTGTTTTCTCGGGGTTTGAATCCAGAGAGCTAACAAAAGCAAAAATCGGGTAGGAGGAATTAATCTTGAAGACTGTACTCTCCTTTAATGAAATTATTTTTGTTTCTTTCTTTTGCAAAACTCCCTCAAAAATATTTTCTTTATTTTGATCAATGATTTTGATGCTATTATTTTCTTCAAGCGAAACTATACACAATTTACCACTTCCAATACCTAAAAAGCTGTTTCCTGAAAAATCTGGCATAAATATTTTATTATAAGCCTGCTCCTGAACTCCTCCGTACTTCAATATCAGAGTCTTTTTTTCCTTAGGTGCAAGGTTTATAATACTTCTAAAATTGAATTTTGACCCTTCTCTGTTAACTTCCAGTGGCAATAAATTATTTCCGTCTTGCAGAGTATAATTAGTATTTTTATCTCCTTCAGCAATCTCCAAAGAAAAATTAACTGCTTTATAAACAGGGCAGTCAAGCTTATTCTCTATTTCAATATCAATCCCTTCGGTGCAAGATACTTTTCTTGGAAACACCGAAAGTAACAAAGATAATGTAATAGAGATAACCAAAAATATTTTAACAGTTTTCATATTTGCTGCCCCTTTTATTATAATATCACTTTTATAAAATTTTCAAATATCGTCAAGATGTTTCTTTGAACTCTTTAATAATCTGCTCTACTTTTTTTGCTACCTCTTCTCCACCAACGGTACAGGCGGAAAAAGGAGCTTTTCCATCTGCAATTGCTTCTGCACAGGGATCACATCCCGGGAAACCACAGGCACCACACTCTCCATGAGGCAAAATATCATAGATTGCTTTAACTAAAGGGTTTTCCTCAACCTTAAACTTCTCGTTGAATAGACCCAACAGGACACCAAAAAGGGCTCCAAAGCCTCCAACCGTAAGTACCGAAACAATTATCTCTTTCACTTTCCACCTCTATTTAACAATTCCCTGAAATCCAAGAAATGCAAGCGCCAATATGCCTGAAATCATAAATGCAATTGCCTTACCTTTAAAAAAATCTGGAACTTCAGAATTTCTTAATCGCTCTCTTATCCCTGCAAGCATTACCATAGCCAATGCATATCCAAGTGCAATCCCTATTCCAGATACAATCGACTCTACAAAATCATAATTGCTCATTGAATTAATAAATGTTGCTCCAAGAATAATACAATTCGTTGCAATAAGCGGAAGGTATATGCCCATTGCCTTATATAAATTTGGAGAGGCTTTTCTAAGGTAAATCTGAACAAGCCCGACGAATGAACCAATTACAAGAATAAATGAAACAATCTGCAGGGCAGGCTGAAGGTTAAAGGGAATCAAAATCCAACGATCAATTATCCATGCAAGAATTGAAGATGAGACTGTAACAAATATCACAGCAAAACTCATACCAATCGAAGAAGAAAAATTATCTGTTAATCCTATGTATGAGCAGAGACCAAGGAACTGAATTAGTATAATGTTATTAACTAAAAAGGACGAGATAAATATTTTGAATAGTTGTTCAAGATAGCTCATTTTCTTACCTCTTTCTTCCTCCTAAGATAGGTTTCAAGAGCACCTACTAAAATACCTATCATAAGGAAGCCTGCTGGTGGAAGAACCATTATAAGTGCAGGCTTGAAAGATTCAGGGAGGACTTGAATTCCTGCAATTGTGCCTTTTCCTAAAAGCTCTCTCACAACTGCAATAACAGTAAGCACTAAACCATATCCGATAGTCATGCCGGCACCATCAAAAAATGATTCGGCAATATTATGAGAATAAGCAAAAGCCTCTGCTCTACCAATAATAATGCAGTTAACGACAACAAGCAAAATATAAAGTTTAATTACTTCATAAATTGCAGAAAAATAAGCCCTGGAAAGAAGTGCTGCAATGGTTGTGAATGCTGCAATCACAGAAACAAAAATCGGTACCCTGATTTCGTATGGGATAATCTTTCTCATTGCTGAAACTATGATATTCGAAGGAATTTGTACCATGCTAAACGCAAAAGTCATAAGTAGCGCACTTTTTACAGAGTTAGAAACTGCAATAACTGAGCACAGACCTATTGCTATTATTAAAACAGGATTATTGGGTATTACCGCATCCCAAAAAATTTTGGCATATTTTTTCATTATTGCCCTCCTTTTAAATAATTGTAAGCAATGTTCCCTGCAATCTTAACTGCAGAAGTAACTGCTTTGGAAGTTATTGTTGCACCTGTAATGGCTATAACATCCTTTTTTACTTCAAGAGGGTCTTTTCCAATATTCTTTCCTGAAAACTGCCCAGTGAAAGTAATTCTATCACTCTTATTGACATAATAGTTCGGGTTATCAGCATTTGCTCCAAGTCCTGCAGTTTCCTGAAGAGAAAGGATTTTCACACCGCTAATAGTACCATCTTTTTTAACTCCAACAATCAATTTAATCGGAGCCTGACTTCCTGGAACAGTTATTGTAACAACTAATCCCTCCGTTTCGTTACTGCTCTTTACTGCGAAACAATCACCAATAACTCCTGAAGGGTCAGTAGTTTTCAAAGGCTCATTAAGTTTTTCAAATTTGTAATCTCCCGGGAAAATTGCTTTCAATCCTTCTTCAAGAGCTTTTTGATCCTGCAATGCAATCACAGGAGAAGTTATTCTCCAGACAACAGCAAGCGCAAGCCCTATAACTGCTCCAATAATACCAAGCGTGATGGCAAACTTTATTGTACTTTTCATGCCTTCACCTCTTTCTTTTTTAAAACCCCATAGATATGAGGAACAATTTTATCGAAATATGAAACAAAAGCATTTCCCAAAAGTATTGAGAACATTACACCTTCTGGATATGCTCCAAAGGCTCTTATAATTACAGTGATAATTCCAAGAAGCAATCCATAAAATAATTTTCCTTTAGGAGTAATCGGTGAAGAACTGTAATCAGTTGCCATAAAAAATGCTCCAAGAAAAAGTCCACCAGCAAGAATTGAAAAAATAGGGTCTTTACGAAAAATATAAGAAAGCACAAATACTGTTCCAATATAAGTCACAGGTACTCTCCAATCAATGACTTTTCTTACTAGAAGGTAAAGCCCTCCTATTAAAAGAAGCAGAGCAGAAGTTTCACCTAAACATCCTGGTACATTTCCTATAAAAAGCGCTTTATACAAAGCAAATTTCGAGCCATACATTTCAATAAGAGTCGGAAAGCTTTGAAATTTCGCTATTGCAAGAGGTGTGGCTGAAGTTGTTGTAGCATATGTGTAAGATCCCAAACCTTTCAGAACAGGATTCATCCAGGAAGTCATGAGAGTTGGCCAAGAGACCACCAAAACAGCTCTACCTACAAGAGCAGGGTTAAAAGGATTTGACCCGATTCCACCAAAAATTATTTTACCAATGAATATTGCAGAGAAGGCTCCTACAATTACCATCCAATATGGAGCAGATGGTGGAAGAACAAGGGCGAGCAGTAATCCAGTTACACCAGCTGAGAGATCTTTCAATGAAGATTTCCTGTGGAAGAGTAAGTTTCCAAGGTATTCAGCTAGAATTGTGGAAATAACAGAAACAACAATCATTCCAAAAGAGTGTTGAAAGCCAAAGCTTATAAGTCCCCATATAGTTGCGGGAGCAAGAGCAATTAAAACATCCCGCATAATTGTAGAAGTGGAAATTTTATTCCTTACATGAGGAGCAGAAGTGACAACAAGATCAATTTTTTTATCCATTGTTTTTGGTCTCCTTATCAAGTCGTTCCTTTTCTCTCTTAGCTTTAAGTTTCTCAAAAGCAGCCTTTTTAGCAGCTTCAATCTTTCTCTGCTTAAGAATAGCCTGTTTAACCTTCTTAATATTATCAGTCAAATGCCTCTTTGCAGGACATACATATGAGCAAACTCCACATTCAATACAGTCAAGTGCATAAAGAGTTTCTGCGAGTTTAATATCATTCTTGCGAGAAGCATGATCAATAAGTACAGGCATCAGACCTGTCGGACATGATTCCACACACGAAGCACACCTTATACAAGGTGATTCTTCCTCCGGAGCCATATGAAACGCATCTTCACCAAACATTAAAATACCTGAAGTCCCTTTAACTACAGGTATTTCAATTGTTGACTGAGCAATACCTGTCATTGGCCCACCGAAAATGAGTTTTCTAAGGTCAGATTTTAGCCCTACTGCAAAAATTATATCCTTTGCAAGGGTTCCAATCCTTACTATATAATTCCCCGGTTTTTCTGGAACACTTCCTGAAACTGTTATTCCTCTCTCTATTAGAGGTTTTCCTTCAAAAACAGCTTCTGCTATAGCTTTCAGAGTTCCAACATTCTGAACAATTGCTCCTACCTCAAAAGGTAAACCCTGTGAAGGCACCTCCTTTTTCAGCACTGCTTTAATAAGCTGCTTCTCTCCACCCTGTGGGTATTTGGTTTTTACTAAAACAACCTCTATGTTTTTGATTCCTCTTTCTTTTATCCTTTTTTCGAGCAGTTCTGCTGCATCAACTTTATTATTTTCTATTGCAATAATTCCATTCTTTGCTCCAGTAATTTTAATTTCAACAAGCAGTCCCTGAACCACACTGTCAGTAAATTCAAGCATTGTTCTATGATCTACGGTAAGGTACAGTTCACACTCAGCACCATTTGCAATAACAAAATCGATCACTTTTCCTTTTGGAGGACTAAGCTTGACAGCTGTAGGAAAAGCAGCTCCTCCCAGACCAACAATTCCTGCTTCCCTTATCCTTTTCAGAAGCTCTTCTACTGAAGCCCTCTCAAGATCATCTATTGAATTTAAATCTATCCATTCTTCATTAAAATCATTCTTTATAACTACAGATTGAGTCTTTGCCCCAGACGGAGTCATTCGGTCTTCGACAGCAATAACCTCTCCTGACACTGATGCATGAACTGGTGCGCTAACCGGAGCAATTGAGCTTCCAATTACTTCACCAATTTTAACATGATCACCAACCTTTACGGTGGAAGTATTAGGAGCACCAGTATGTTGAGTCAGGGGAATAACTACAACTTCTGGAGGAGGTATTTTTTCAAAGGATAAATCTTTTGTAAGTTTCTCCTCTTCAGGATAAATTCCTCCAGGAGAATAAGTAAAAATCTTCATTTCCTACTCCTTTCCCTCTTCAAAAATATTTCCACAATAGGGACAAATTTTAGCATCTTTTTCTATAACTGAACCGCATTTGCCACATCTTTTCTTTAGTTGTGTAAAACAGTGAGGGCAGAAAAGATAGTCATTTCTAACTTCTTCTCCGCAGACAGGACAGCGAGAAATCTCTTTCTCAATCATCAGTTCATAATACCGTTTTTGAAGCTCAATCACCTCCTTTTTTATTTTCTCCTCTTTTATTTCCTCAAGCGTGAAAGGAGAACGAACCATAAGGTAAAAAATGAAAGGGATTATTCCCAAAAACAATAGAGTCCCAATAAACCAGTAAAGACTTTTCCCACCTCTGGTTTTACTGTCAAAATACACATAGAGGGCAAGAATTAAAATTAGTGAAAAAAAGACTAAAAAAATTATTGATAGATCAATTGGAGTAATCCATGGAAAAACACTCTTTAAAATATCAAGTATTTTGCTCATACAGGCAAAATTATATCACATTGTTTAAAAAAGTAAAAATTTTCTCAATTTCCCTCACAAAACCAACAAGGTACAGTGAACCAGTAACACATAAAAGCTCAGCTTTATTTAAAGCCCCCAGAATTTCAAAATAAGCTTCTCTTGGATTTCTAATTACTTCTATATTGTCCTTGTGAAAGAAGTGTCTTGCTTTTCCGTAAATAACATCAGCTTGCAGTTTCCTTCCAAAAGAGTTTGGAACTTCAGTAATTACAATTTTTTTGGCAATTTGCGACAGATGAAAAAGAGTATCCTCAACATTTTTATCAGAAAGCATTGAGAACAATAAAACAACATTTCTGCCAAAAAGACCAATATTTTCAGAAAGAACTTTTGCTGAAGAACCGTTATGGGCTCCATCAAGAACTACCAATGGAGTTTCCTTAATAACTTCCAACCGCCCAGGCCAGAATGTATTCTTTACTCCCTGATATATTATTTCATCAGAGATGTTAATTCCTGTTTTCTTTAATAAAAGAAGCGCCTGTATTGCAAGAGAAGCGTTTGATACCTGATGCTTTCCCAAAAGTGAAATTCTAAGATCTCTAAAATTCACTTTAAAAGGTTTGGAATAAAAATCAAAAATTGTACCTAACGGAGACTCTTCTTTTATCTCAAAACCAAAATCATCTCCTAAGCAATAATAAGGAGCAGATTTTTCTTTTGCAACTTTAAGAATCTCTCCTTTACTTTCTAAATCTCTTGTTCCAATTACCACGGGCAAGCCAGTTTTAATTATCCCAGCTTTTTCCGATGCAATTTGGGAGAGATTGCCTCCTAAAATTTTTTGATGGTCATAACTAATTTCAGTTATTACAGAAACAAGAGGATTTTTTATAATATTTGTTGCGTCGAGGCGACCACCCAGGCCTACCTCAAGAACTGAAAAGTCAACTTCAGACTCATAAAAATATTTGAAGGCTATTATAGTAAAAGTTTCAAACGTTGATGGAATATCTTCCCTGGAAATTTGGTTATAAATGTTGGAAAGAAATTTAACATACTCAAGAAACTTTTTAGGAGGAATTAGTTCACCGTTAACGCTTATTCTTTCCGAAATATTAACTAAAGAAGGAGATATATACATCCCAACTTTATATTTAGAAGCTTGAAGAATCGACGATATAAGTCTTGTTGTAGAACCTTTGCCTTTAGTTCCTGCAATATGAATATGTCTGAGGCGATCTTGTGGATTATTAATCAAATCTAGAAGGCTTTTGATTTTTTCTAAACCGTATTTTGCCGGAACATTGATCTTCCC
>Ga0315268_10003207_pt1 | contig 18107 bp, 15 predicted proteins | sample C1_top_MG_FD_204535 | JGI IMG/M metagenome (GOLD analysis project Ga0315268, IMG submission 204535) | Sediment microbial communities from Yellowstone Lake, YNP, Wyoming, USA - C1_top | ecosystem: Environmental > Aquatic > Freshwater > Lake > Sediment | place: USA: Wyoming | collected 2017-08-01
TATTTCCGCAGATCACTTCCCGTCGCATACCCATAGAGATTGCGCGGCGGGTGGTGGATGTAACAGATGTGTATTGGATGATGCTGACGGGTGACGGGCGCAGAGGGACCCCCAAGAAGGGGTCCCCTTGTGGGTTTTCTTGGGAGAAAGCGCCCGGCAGGACCCGTCGGACCCATGTTGATACCCCGGCACATAAACCACCCGCTACTGGAAATCACCACGTCATACTCCGATAAATCAAAACTACTCCAAATTTTCGGCGCGATGAAACGAAGCGGTGAGTGGAATTTCTTCACCAACCAATTGTGCTGTACCCAGCTGGGACGGATATCCCAATCTTTAAACCTGTACGCATGTTTACCAAGCGTATGCCAATCGACGAACGACGTGTACAGTGGAGCTTTCGGCCATATCTCATGCAAGGCCTCAACGACCCTTTCGGCGCCTCCGTATTCCCGAAGAAAATCATGAACTAACGCAATCTTCATAAACGTTGCATATCATCGTGTTACCATGGTGACATGTTAAAACAACTGCTGCTGCTCGCCAGCCGGCTTTTCAGGTGTTTTTAATTCTGCATTCCTAATTCCTAATTCGTAATTCTTCATTCCCCCATCCAGCCGTTTGAGAAGCGAATGGAAGTGAAGGCCCCCCAATATCTGCCGAACCTCGGGTGTATCGAGCGTCGTCAGCTCTTTGTATTTGAGATTCCCGTCAAGCTTCACGGTAGTCCGAATGGTCGCCAAATCTTTGGATAAACGTGCGCTTTCTTCCCCTTTTGTAAGTTTTTCTATAACAGACGCACTGAATTTTTTGATACGTACGTCTTTTTTCTTGATAGCTGTGTAGATTGCTTCAACGGTTCCGAACGTCTTAAGTAGTGAGACTGCGGTCTTCGGTCCAATCCCGCCGACCCCCGGATAATTATCAGAGCTGTCTCCGGCTAACCCTTTGAAATCCGCTACATGCTTCGCATCCACCCCAAGCCGTTCAATAACGTCGTTCTCCTTATATAATTTTGCCTCAGAAAGTCCTTTGGTCGGCATATAGACATACGTGTTTGCATCAACCAACTGGAGGATATCTTTGTCCCCCGTCACGATAATCGTTTGGGCAACCGTCCTTCGGGCGAGTGTCCCAATCACATCGTCTGCTTCAAATCCGTCTTTCTCGAATATCGGTATGCCGAATGCACGTACCACCTCATGGACTTTTTCTATCTGCCCGACAAGCTCCTCGTCCATCTTCGGCCGTTTGGATTGATATCCTTCAAACATCTTTTTCCTAAATGTCGGTTTGGGGCGGTCAAAACACACGATGATGTATGAGGGTTTGAGGTCGTTGAAGATCCGAAGAAGCATCGTGGTGAATCCGTATACGGCATTCACAAGCGATCCGTCGGGTGCGGTAAGAGGAGGAAGCGCATGGTATGCACGATGCAATATCGCGTTGCCATCGATGAGGACCAGTCTTTTCATGAGGCAATTATATGGGATTTTTGGATTATTTGCTTATTGGATTATTCGTGTATTCGTTATTACTTATTGCTTATTGCTTATTAGCCAGAGTTCTGGCTTTCGCTCCACCCATGAGGGCTTCGAACTCTTCGCTTTCGATTGTTTCCTTTTTCACCAATTCATTTGCGACCGCATCGAGTTGCTTTCTGTGTTTCTTCAGTATTTCCACCGCTTTCCGATACCCCTCGTCCAACAGTTTTTTCACTTCGCGGTCGATTGCACCCTGCATTTCCTGGGAAACCACACTTTGTTCCATCACGGCCTTCCCCCACTCCGTCATATCCATCTGAGGACCAAAATTTATGGGTCCCAAATCGCTCATCCCGAATTCCATTACCATATATTTGGCTATCCGCGTGGCCTGGTCGATATCATTTGCGGCCCCGCTTGTCTGTTCGTTGAAGATGATTTCCTCCGCAGCCCGTCCGCCCATGGTCATAGCTATTTCTTCGATGAGATGTGATTTGGTCTCATGCAACCGGTCCTTTTCCGGCGGTGAAAGCGTATATCCCAACGCCACCCCGCGGGACACGATGCTTATCCGGTGGACGATATCCAGATTCGGACAGTTGTAGGAGACAACAGCGTGACCGCCCTCATGATATGCCGTCATCTTCCTGTCCATGTCCGTCTGCAGCCGCTTCTTTTCCGGACCCAGCTTCACTTTCGTCGCCGCTTCCTCGAGGTCTTTCATGTCTATCTCTTTTTTGTTCTCACGTGCGGCCAAAATTGCGGCTTCATTGAGCATGTTCTCGAGGTCTGCGCCGGAAAACCCAACCGTCCGTTTGGAAACCTTATCCCAGTTGACTTCCTTTACAAACGGTTTTCCTTTGGCGTGTATGGCAAGGATTGCTTTGCGTCCTGCCATGTCCGGCAAATCCAACACGACCCGTCTGTCAAACCTTCCGGGGCGAAGAAGCGCCGGATCCAATAGGTCTCCGCGGTTCGTTGCGGCGACAATCAACACGGTAGTGTTGGCCTCAAATCCGTCCATCTCGACCAATATCTGGTTGAGGGTCTGTTCGCGTTCGTCATGTCCGCCCATGATGCCAACACTTCTCATGCGACCGATTGCGTCTATCTCATCGATGAAGATGATGGCCGGTGCGCTTTTCTTGGCATTGGCAAACAGGTCGCGCACGCGCGCAGCTCCCACACCCACAAGCATCTCCATAAATTCACTTCCGGCTATACTGAAAAACGCGGTCTTTGCTTCTCCCGCCATGGCTTTGGCAAGAAGGGTTTTTCCCGTACCGCTGGGTCCGACCAGAATGACGCCTTTGGGAGTACGTGCACCGAGCGCTTTATATTTGTTGGGGTTCCGTAAAAAATCGACGACTTCCTCAAGCTCTTTTTTCGCCTCATCCACCCCTGCCACATCCGCAAACGTCACCTTGGGAAGGTCTTTACTGAAAATCCGGGCTTTACTTTGGCCAAAACTGAAGATGTTGTCCTGCGCACCCCTGGCCTGACGGAAGATAAACAGGAAAAACAACACGGTCAGAAGAAGCGGAAGGACGTTTGAAATGATTCCTATCCAGATTTGGGCCGCAGAGATATCCCGTACGGCGATTTCCGTATTCTTCGGGTCCACACCGGAAGACTTGAGGATATCGACGATGGAATCCTGAACCTCTTTGCGTGATACGTATTTTTCTCCGGCTACCGGTTGGACGATCAGTTTGTTTTCTTCAATTTCAATTTTCTTCACTTTCCCGTCACGGACATCGCTGATAAGGGTTGAAAGTGGTTTTTCAGGAAGGACTCCGTCGGGGTTACTGATGTTGCCGATGACCGAAACTAGCAAAAACACGATAAACAGCCCGATGATGATGTTCTTCAGGTTGAAGTTCAACCGAAACTCAAACATCTTGCCGTTTTTTTTCGTGTGGTTTGGTTTTTTGGATTTCACCGGAGCTTTTTCTGCCATATGGATTGTGTCGAGGGTTCATTATACCACGAAGCTAGGACACCTGATACTTCATCATCTGATTTTTGCACCCACCGTCATATCTCATTCTCTTGTCATTCCCGCGCAGGCGGGAATCCAGCTTATCTGATTCTAGAACCAATCGGCATACCTTCCGCAGATATAAATAAAGGTTTTTTATCTGCACCATCCGTGGCCATGATCATCCCTTGTGATTCCTCATCCATCATCTTACGCGGGGCGAGGTTTGTGATGAAGAAAAATTGCTTACCCGGAAAATCTTCCGGCGTGTATCCGTATCCACGCACAGCCGTAAAGATAATCCGTGGTGTTGTTTCGCCCACATCGACAACCAACCGGATGAGCTTCTCGCTCCCCTCTTTGTTCTTCGCTTCAAGCACTTTCCCTACCCGCATCTCCACTTTCGCAAAATCCTCAATACCAATTGTCATCCCCGACCCGATCGGGGATCCATTCTTTGTGTTTTCTTTCGATGAACCATGAACCATGTTCGGTGAACCAATCGAATACCGGTTCGTCAATCCTATTGCATCCCGCACCTCGACCATCGTCTGTCCGGCTATCATCCGTGCTTTTTGGGCGCCTTTCGCAAGGATTTCTTTGACTTTTTGGGGATTGTTCTTCAACTCATCGTACTTTTTGCGTGCGGGTGTAAATGTTTTCATTAACGATGCAAACAGATATTCCTTTACATCGACATCCGAAACTTTCCCTTCTGTATATTGCTTTTTCAACGTATCAACCTTTTCTTTTTCACCGAAAAAGTCCAAATATGTGAAGACCATATTCCCTTCGATGTGTCCGGGATCGTCGGCATGCGCACGCGTCGGATCGGTATAAGTGCTGTTTACTTGTTTCCGTATCACATCTTCCGAATCGAACATGCTGATGATGTTCCCGAGCGACTTACTCATCTTCCGCTTTCCGTCCGTACCCATGATGACGGCGACTTCTTCCGGAATATATGCATCCGGCAATTTCAATGTTTTTACTTTAAACGTCGCATTAAACCGTCCCGCTATATCGCGCGTAATCTCCACGTGCTGTTTCTGGTCTTTCCCTACCGGCACAAGGTCCGGTTTATACAGAAGGATATCTGACGCCATAAGGACGGGATAATTGAACAACCCAAGGTTGATGTCTTCCTCGTCTACTTCCTTCTGCAGTTTATCTTTGTATGCGTGTGCACGCTTGAGCAGTCCGAACGGTGTGACGTTGTTGAGTATCGTCTGCAGTTCCGGGTGAAGCCCGACGTCCGACTGGCGGTAAAATGTAATCCGGTTGAATTCTTCCTCCGTCAAAAATCCTTGAAGTAGGGCCAGGTCGTTGAGGATAAGCGTTTCGACGTTTTTTTGGAATTGCGCTTTGTCCTGTATGGTCGTCAGGGCGTGCAGGTCAGCGACGAAATAGAAACATTCGTACTCTTTCGCCAACTGGACATACTGCCGTACGGCACCTAAATAATTGCCGATATGCAGACTTCCGTCACCCGACGGCGTGATACCTGATAATATGCGTTTCATATTGTTCCTTTCATTGTACTATAAATTTCTCTTTTTGACGGTATCGGTAACGGTTTGTTCACAACCGGCCGGTTTACCAATCTGTGTTTTGTGGTCTTATGGGGAAATAATCTCCCCTGTACCGCATTCCGCATGATGATTTCTTTCAACAGCCTGTTTTTCATCTCCGGTCTTCGGAATGTGACCGTAATCGCTTCATCAAAATAATCCACCATGTAACATGGAATTGTCGGTATTCCCAAACGTAAAAACACATGGCACCGGTGATGGCCATCAAGGACCATACGCGTCCTTCTGTCGACCACCACCGGTTTTCGCAGCACCCTGTCACGTACAATTGCGCGCAACAGTTTCTCCGTACGTGCCTCATCCACTTGTTCGTGGAACCGAAGCGAGTTGATTGCCATTTGCCGGATGGTGTTTTCCATATGCATCACTCCCTTTTTAGTTTTCCCTCCATATACTGCTCATATCCTTCCAAGTCCAGAAGCCCGTGTCCGGACATGTTGAACAGGATGACCTTCTTCTTCCCCTCTTCTTTTGCACGGATGGCCTCGACAATCGCATGCTTCACGGCGTGTGCCGATTCCGGGGCCGGAATGATACCCTCGTTTTGCGCAAATACTTTTGCCGCCGCAAAAACGTCAAGCTGATCATACGCCGCCGCTTCGATACGTTTCTTGTGATAGAGAAAACTCACCAGTGGCGAATCGCCGTGATACCGAAGTCCCCCCGCATGGATGGATGACGGGATAAAATCACTTCCCATCGTATACATCTTAAGCAGGGGCGTCATGCCGGCCGTATCCCCACTGTCATACCGGTACACGCCCCGGGTAAGCGACGGACACGCGGTCGGTTCGACGGCGACGACCCGCAAATGTTTTACCCTTCCCGACAGTTTTTGTGCCAGAAACGGAAACGCGATGCCGGCCAGGTTGCTTCCCCCTCCGCAACATCCGATGACAACATCGGGATATTCCCCTTCCTTTTCCATCTGCCGCATTGCTTCCTGACCAATAATGGTCTGGTGCAGCATCACGTGGTTAAGGACGCTTCCCAACGCATAATGCGTATGGGGTTTCGTCACCGCCATCTCAATGGCCTCGGAAATCGCCATGCCCAAACTTCCGCGCGTATCCGGAAAGTGTTTCAGAAATGCACGGCCCGCATGTGTCGTATCCGACGGACTCGGTGTCACGGTAGCGCCGTACAGCTTCATGACGGTGCGGCGATACGGTTTTTGCTCATACGAACCTTTCACCATAAACACATGACAGGAAAGGCCAAACATCCTGCACGCAAGGGCAAGGGCACTCCCCCATTGACCGGCACCTGTTTCCGTCGTGAGTGCGCGTATCCCTTCTTTTTTGTTGTAATACGCTTGCGCAAGGGCTGTATTTAACTTATGACTCCCAACCGGTGAAACGCCTTCGTATTTGAAATAGATATGCGCCGGCGTATCCAATGCCTTTTCGAGCCGCTTTGCCCGCAGAAGCGGTGACGGACGAAACATCGTATACAACTGCCGCACTTCATCCGGAATCGGGATTTCTTTTTCCAACGACACCTCCTGTTTGACCAGTTCCATCGGAAACAGCGGTGCAAGCGCCTCCGGGCCGATTGGCTGGTTTGTCTTGGGACTAAGCGGCGGGTCGGGCAGCTGTCCCAGGTATGTATGTAAATAATACGGGAGGTTGAGATATGTACTTGGTCGCTCCCGGCTTCCTAACATATTTTTATTCATAATTACTCCTTTAAAAAAAACGTTTATACGAAAAACACAAAAAAAGCCCCCATCTCTGGAGGCATCTATGTCAGCATGTACGGATGATTGTTACACCATGGTGATAGAAACCTCCAATCTGTAAAGGCCCTGCCACCAGCTGTTTAATATGTGTTTTTGTAAATCCATAGTGCTCCCCTACTCGCTACTAACTACCTGCTACTCACTACATTTTTAAATCTCCCCCTCTGTAATTCCTTCGAACCGCGGGTCACGGTCGCCACTCCCACCCCAAGCTCTTTGGCGATTTCATGTTGCGGTACGCCTGCTTTCAGTTTCTTCACTATCTGCAGTCTCCGGGTTACCTCCTCCAACTCCCCATCGGTAAATAAACCATGGAAAAATTCGATCATTTCCTGTTTATTTCGTATACCCATGACCACCTGCGCTAACTCTTCAATCCATGCATGTTTCATGACAAGATACTATTGTACTAGTATGATGATACTTTGTCAAATCTGTTGATACTTCCGCCGAATCCGTGATACAATGGACCCATTCTACAACCTTTCTGTTCGTTAGCCGTATTCCCCGATATGAATACGAAGACAATAGATAGGGACAGTCTGGAGGTGAAATAAATAATGGGAACTAAGCTATTCGTCGGGGGTCTTTCCTGGGACACAACAGAAGATACACTCCGTAATGCGTTTGCTCAAATAGGCGCCGTCACATCAGCAGTCATCATCATGGACAAATTCTCCGGTAAGTCACGGGGATTTGGATTTGTGGAGATGGCGACAGGTGAAGAGGCAGAAAAAGCCGTAAATGAGTTAAACGGAAAAGAATTGGACGGTCGCACGATCGTCGTCAACGAAGCCAAGCCTATGCAACCCCGTGAGAACCGCGGATTTGGCGGTGGTGGCGGTGGTGGCGGATTTGGCGGTGGTAGCCGAGGCCCGAGTCGCGGCGGATTCCAGAGACGCGGTGGAGACAGAGGCGGATTTGGAGGAGGCGGTGGACGGGATGACAGAGGTGGACGGAATTGGTAAGAACATTTGTATATACAAAACTAAAAATCCCGGCGCAAGTCGGGATTTTTGGTATATATCGCTTGTTGCGGGGCCAGGAGTCGCGCCTGGTCTAGAAGATTATGAGCCTTCTGTGCAACTCTACACTACCCCGCGGTTCGAAATAGAACTTTGTCAGTATATCAGAATTGCCTTTCAGCCTCAACTTAAGTAAAATAGAAAAACTGTGTAAACAGATTGCCAGCGTAGCTCAGTGGTAGTAGCGGTGTCTTCATAAGGCATAGGTCGCAGGTCCGATTCCTGCCGCTGGCACTTACTCGTTGTCATTCCCGACCTGATCGGGAATCCAGTTTGTTTATACTCTGGATCCCCGCGTACGCGGGGATGACAATAAACCTAATCAAAAAAACAAACTCCACCACACTTTCCATCCGGTAGCTTGTGTATCGACTGCGTTTTGATGCGCTCCTGATGTATCTGCCGCATCCTTCTTTCCCATAAGGACTATCGTCTCCCCTTCGCGGGCCAGTCCTAATTTTTCCCGTGCTTCCTTTTCGATAAATGCGGCGCTCGTAGCCTCACGGAGCTTCGTTTCAAGCTCTTCGTGTTTGGTCAGTTCCTTCTGTAATACCTCTTTGCGTTCCTCCACCTGGTCGATTTTCCAGAGGTTCCCCGCAAGCGAGCGCACGAGCCCCACACACAAAACAAGGCCTCCAATGATAACTATAAGGCGTATGAGAGAATGTGGTTTTGTGGTTGGCATACGGTGTATAGCTTCATGATACCCTGAAAAAATCGCCCTTGCAAATCAACTTTTTTCGTGATATTATAGGGTATAGTTGTTTTGTTTATGGCAGTTTGGAGCCATAAATCAGCAAAAACCGGACCCTTCGGGCGCACAACTTCCTGCTACCAAAATTATTATAATGGCTATCACACTCAAAGACGCTCACGCACAATTCACACAATATCTGGAATCACGGAAACGTGCCCGGGCGACGGTCGTGGCGTACAGCAAAGACATCGAACAAGTCGTCATGTTCATATCGGCCACGGGTAAAAAAACGATTGAAGAGATTACCCGCGATGAATTGGACGCATTCCTCAAAAAACTCGCAAGCGACGGCTATACACCCAAATCCGTCTCACGGAAAATCAACTCCATCAAGACCTTTTTCCGGTTCATGAAAGCGTCGGGTATCATCACATCAGACCCGGCGATAGAGATAGAGCACCCGAAATATGAAATCAAGCCGCCGCGCATCCTGTCCAAAATCGAATACCGTGCCCTTCGCGACACATGCCGCGGGGATTTGCGTATCTATGCAATCGTCGAATTATTCTTACAGACAGGTATCCGTATCGGCGAACTTGCCAACCTGACGACTGAAGACGTAAAAAGCGATACACTTCATATCGCCGAACAGGAAGGCCACATCGAGAGAAACGTACCCCTGAACAAAGCAGCCAAAGACGCTCTGGACAGATATCTGGAGATCCGCAAATCGTCAAATTCCGAACAAAGCAAGGCCCTCTTCATCACCAAAACCGGCCGTCCCCTACTCATCAGAAACATACGGACCGCCATAGACCGGTATTTCCGGATTGCGGGTATCGAAAACGCAAAGGTGAACGACCTTCGCCATACCTTCATCGCCCATCACCTGATGGCGGGAACACCTATCACGACATTATCCAAACTCGTCGGCCACAAACGCCTATCAACGACAGAACGGTATCTGGAACTTATCAAAGACCAGAAGACCGACAACGTCAAATTAGACGAATTGTAAACGCCTTGCTCCTGTCGCCTCATCCGCGCTACAATATGTCCATGGACAAAGCGTATAATCCCCAAGCCACGGAAGAGGATATCTATAAACTTTGGGAACAAGGTGGGTATTTTTCCCCAAAACCCTTCGACAAAGCTCAAGGTGAACCAACTCCTTTCACCGTCATCCTCCCTCCCCCGAATGCCAATGCCGATTTGCATGTGGGACATGCGATGTATGTGGTTGAGGACATCATGGTGCGGTATCACAGGATGAAGGGAGACGCGACATTATGGCTTCCGGGTGCGGACCACGCGGGATTTGAGACGCAGTTTGTGTATGAGAAGATGCTTGCCAAACAGGACAAAAGCCGGTTTGATTTCGACCGCGAAACGCTGTTCAAAAACATCTGGGATTTCGTGCAAGGGAACCGCGGCAACATGGAGACGCAACTTCGGCGTCTCGGATTTTCCCTTGATTGGACGAGAAACACCTTCACCCTGGATCCGAACATCATCGCCATCGTCTACAGGACCTTCAAGAAACTCTTTGACGACGGACTTGTCTACCGCTCCGCACGTCTCGTCAACTACTGCACGAAATGCGGTACGAGTTTCTCGGATCTTGAGGTTAAACACGTCGAACAGGTAGACCCCTTGTACTACATGAAATACGGACCGTTTATTTTAGCAACGGTGCGCCCGGAGACCAAATTCGGCGATACGGCCGTGGCCGTCAATCCCAAAGACAAACGCTTCAAACAGTGGGTCGGGAAAGAGATAGAGGTTGAGGGATTGAACGGAACATTCACAGTCACAGTCGTTGCCGATGAGGCAATCGACCCCAAATTCGGTACGGGGGTAGCGAAAGTCACGCCCGCCCATGACATGACGGATTTTGAGATAAGCAAACGCCACAATCTGCCTCTGAAACAGGTCATCGGATTCAACGGAAAACTCACGGAATTGTGCGGTCCATATGCAGGACTGCGCGTCAAAGCGGCACGCGCAAAGGTGGTCGAAGACATGACGGCGCGCGGGATGATAGACCACATAGACGAAAAATATACGCACGTCGTCTCCACCTGCTACAAATGCAATACGGTCCTGGAACCGCTTCCCATGACGCAGTGGTTTGTGAAGGTCCGCCCGCTTGCCGACCCGGCAATCAAAGCGATAAAGGACAAGGAAATCACATTCGTCCCCAAACGCTTCGAGAAACATGCAGTGCGGTGGCTGACTGATTTCCACGACTGGAACATAAGCCGTCAGCTTGTCTGGGGAATACGGATTCCGGCGTGGAAATGCATGGATTGCAACAAGGAAGAATCCTGGATAGTCACCGAGGGGGAAACGCCGACGGACTGTCCGACATGTCACGGCACGAACCTCACCCAAGACACCGACACGTTCGACACCTGGTTCTCCTCCGGTCAATGGCCGTTTGCGACGCTTCAAGCGTCTGACGAATTAGGAATTAAGAATTATGAATTAGGAAAATCTGACTTTGATTATTTCTACCCAACCTCGGTCATGGAGACGGGATATGACATACTTCCCTGGTGGGTATGCCGGATGGTCATGCTTGGGCTCTACGCGACCTCAAAAGTACCATTCAGAACCGTATACCTTCATGGGCTTGTCCGTGATGCCAAAGGCCAGAAGATGAGCAAAAGCAAAGGAAATGTCATCAATCCCATCACCATGGTAGAACAATACGGCGCTGACGCACTTCGGTTTGCCCTCATCTTCGGGACAGCAGCCGGCAACGACCAGGCGCTTTCGGAAGACAAAATCAGAGGCATGCGCAACTTCGCCAACAAACTTTGGAACATAGCCAGATTCATAACCATGAATCTGGAAAATCCAAATCTCAAATCCCAAATACCAACCTATGATGAGAAGATGCATCGGGAACTGAAAGACGCGCATGACAAACGCATCATCACGGAACTGAACATGCTGAAGACTTCCGTGACCAAATACATGGAGAACTACCGCTACTCCGACGCGGCCAAACGGCTGTATGATTTTGCATGGCACCGGATCGCCGATGTACACCTTGAAAAAAACAAGGAACGGTTCAAGGCGGGCGACGAACAGGCTATCGCAGTCTTACGTCATGTGTTTTCCCAGATATTGAAGATGCTCCACCCGTTCATGCCGTTTGTGACGGAAAGCATCTATCAGAAAATCCCGGGATGGGATGGGACACCGCTTATCGTAACGAAGTGGCCGTAATCTCCTTGTCATTCCCGACCTGATCGGGAATCCAGTTTATTGATACTCTGGATCCCCGCGTGCGCGGGGATAACATTAAAACGCAATGGGACACCGCTTATCGTGACGAGGTGGCCGTAATCTCCTTGTCATTCCCGACCTGATCGGGAATCCAGTTTATTGATACTCTGGATCCCCGCGTGCGCGGGGATAACATTTAATTCGCGGAACCTGTTGCTGTAGAAGGTGGCGCCAGTATCGCGCCCTTATCTCCCGTAGCCGGGAATATGAATGATGAAAGGATTTTCTCAAACAACACATCATCCGCCGCAAAGTCCGCGGTGATACCCATCGGCGCAAAATGATTTATCTCAAGCGACATCGTGTCGTTCACCGCAACCATGACACCGCGCATGGCGGAAAACGCATATCCCGAAACGGTTCTTCCGGTGAATGTCCCCTTGAATGCCACGGCCGTGTTCCCTGAAACGGTAGTTTCTGTTGTCGTAAACGGTGTGCCGTTCACATCACTGATGACGGTCCCGCGGAAATCACGAAGCCCCTGTCCTGTACCGCGCGGTGCGATGGTGAATCTGGTTCCACCCGGCAGATAGGTCCCCTGTGAGACACAGGTCTGCCCGTCACAGATGGGAGAAAGGACATCAGAAGGAAGCATATATCTGACGCCTGCGATGGGAAGTCGTGTTCCTCCGCTGACTACTTCGTACGGCGTCCATCCGGCGAAGGGGTCGGCGGGGTTGAACGTCGGTGTCGGTGAAAGTTCCGTATTCCCTGTCGTGTCCGTTTTGGTCGTGTCTTTTGCCGTATCGCCCGTTGTCCCCTGCAGAAACTTCTGGACATAGCCCGACAAATACATACCCGCAACGACAACAGCGACGAAAAACAAAAGGACAAACAAATTCTTCCCGCTTTTCCGCGGCGGATCCTGTATCACAGCCGTCTGCGTCTCCATGGGGACAACCGGTGTCTCTTCGTATGTCAGCGGTGTTCCCTGTGGTGTTTGTACAGAAGCCGGTGCATCGGTACCGGGAATGGCATCAGGGGAAGACGTGTTTGCTTGTGAATCATTGGGTGTGTCGTCCATGGACCCATTGTTTCACCTGGAAACCCGCTTTGTCAAACAACAATGTGGCGAAACGGATAGGCATCGATTTAAGATGTAGGATTTAAGATTTAAGAATGAAGACCAATAAACTCATTAAATAATATTCCTAATTCATAATTCGTAATTCCTAATTCGAATTTGTTATTCCTAATTCGTAATTCCTAATTCTTAATTCGATAATGATTACTTCCTCACAAACAGTATCGCATTCGGAATATTACGTCCCGGCCCGGCTTTGTATCCGCCGCTCCAAAGCGCAACCGACCCGCCCGAGTCGAGGTTCAGCGCATTCTCCATGCCCAAGGATTTCAGTACCCGCGCCATGCCGGCGACCGACACGTTGTGGACCACACCGATATACACGGTATTGCCTTTGCTTGCCACAAATGACCGTGTCCCCATGCTCCCCATCTTCGGGTCGTCGTTCCCTCCGAATGAGACATTTCCGCCGGAGAGAAGCAGCGGCTGGTTGGCAATCATGCTGTCGATACCCGTATCCCTCCCCCACTCAAGGGATTGCCCGACGAAGCGGATGAACCCGCTTCCGAAAATCACGGCAGGGACAACGCTATATTTATTGTTGTCGGAGTTGAAATACACCTTGTTTTTGTTCATAAGAAGCGTGTCGAAGGAATTCTTCTTCCCGGCACACGAGGGATAATCAGCCGGACAGAAATACGCGCCGTTGATGCCTGCGTATGCGCCGTTTCTCGATACATAGTCGGAAAGGGATAATACGGGACAGTCGTTGCCGCATGACTCGTTGGACGCGGTATCCACGATGACGCGCGTCGTTGATAGATCTCCCGCTATCACATCCACCATGTTCGTACCGGCATCGGATGTCACCGTCTGGCGCGAGTAGCCCGAACCGGGGGGCGTATTGCTTGCCGCAACACTTGCCGGAATGACGAATGCGGCGGCAATCTTCTGGCGTTCTGACGCGATGACGGTTTTGAGCGCCGTCAGAGCTGCGGAGGCCGCCGTATAATCGCGTTTGGACAGAAGCGTCAGGATATCGGCAAACGCCTCGTCCTGTTTCGTGGTATTTTTGGAGACATCCTTAAGCGCAAGCAACTCCTCATAGACAGAAACTGCCGTTCTGTATGTCGTTTCGATATTCCCGATATCACGGGATAATTTGGTGTTCTTGACGTACTGGTCTTCGTTTTTGACGGCAGTCAATTGGCTGTTGATGGATGCCAACTGTTTCACCAGCTGCGCTTTTTCCTTCGAGACGCCCGTTATGTTTTGCTGTACCTTCTCCCACGAATCGGCCGCCCACATCACGAGTCCCAGGATGATGATGGTCCCGGCAAGAATCCCGATGCCGACCCGCACGATGTTCACCTTCATCGGTCCAAATTTCTTCATATCCATATTGATTATAGAGTATTGATTATAGATTGTGGATGGGTTCGAAGATTCGTTACTTCGTAACTCTGTTAGTCGTCATCCCCGCGAACGCGGGGATCCAGAGTATTCATAAACTAGATTCCCGTTTTCACGGGAATGACAATTAAATATCTTTAAACCAGCCACTCGCAACCTGCCAACTACTCTCTGCATACCGACCACAACCCCCGCTTGTTACTCTTTGCCTCAGCCTGTGATGCGGTAAATACACCGCTATGCAACGTGTCCGGCGGAAAGGTTGATACTGTCGCAAATCCGTTTTTCACCAACACATCATTGACGAACGTATCGCCCACATAGACATAACGAAGTAACCTGCCATACGTATCAGTCTGGGACACATCGCGCAGCATCGTTACCTGTTTGTCCTCCACAAGCGCCCTGTTTTCCGCCATAGCCTCCCGCCCGAAACATTCATCCGTCTGCACACCCTCCTTGTGTTTGATTTCCGGCGTATCGATGCCGATATACCGGACAGTCGTACCGTCGGTCAGGACGATGGTGTCGCCGTCCAACACATACAGAACCGTCTTGTATTCTTTTTCATGATTAAGAGCCGCTGTGGACGTGGCCTCTTTGGTGACACCGACGGACCCATGGTTTACATCACTCCATGAACGGCTGACGAGCCACAGAATGATGATAAGAAGAATGCACGCCGCGCGGAAAATGAACCGTCTGTACGGAAAAACATTTGGTTTTGCGGTTATGGTTTTGTGGCGGATTTTGCGCATAGGACGCGTTGGATTTCGCTGTATGTAAATAACGGTTCCGTCACCGGGTAATTATGTCCGCGGCCGGAATACACCGTCAGATGGGCCGTCGGGATAAATGTTTCCATATCACGACCGATGGCGACCGGCACGATAAGGTCTTCTGCCCCCCAGAAGATGTCGACGGGAGTCGTAATCCGTCGCAGGTTCCCTGTGATGTTGTATTTCGGTCCGCTTCGTACGACCGTCGGGATGTTGTCGGGGTGACGGAACACGGTATTGACGAGCGTCCCTGCGGCCCTTGCCGCTTCTTTGAAATCCCCGCGGTCACGGCTTTTCCGCAAGAAATCCCTCCCCTCGTTGATGATCATCTGCGAATAATCGATAAGCGAAAAATCAAACGGCAAGCCCGGTGCATCCATGACGACGATGTGTTTGGCGGGCAACAACTCACCCAAAAGAAGGGACAGCGTCCCGCCGAAGGAGTGGCCGACAAGATATGCCGGGGCAAATCCCATCTCCGTCATCATCTCGCGGTAACAGGAGATGATGTTGGTGAGCTTCCAGTCTTTGGGGATGGAAAACGATGCGCCGTGGCCGGGATGGATGGGGGCAAGGACATGATATGTGCGGGATAATAAGCTTAACAGTGGTGTATATGCCTCGGACGTCGCGATGGCGCCGTGTAGAAATAACAGGGGTTCCCCAACCCCCTCCTCCAGATATGCAATCTCCCCCGCCGCAAGCCGTATGCGCTTAAGCTCCATGGGGATATTGTAGCACGCACCCCCCCTTACGCCCTCTCCAGGTACGTCCCTGTCTCGGGGTCTATGGCGATGGTCTCGCCCTGCTTGATGAACAGCGGAACGGTGATGACGGCGCCGGTCTCCACAACGACAGTCTTGGTTGCGCCGGACACCGTATTTCCCCGCGCCCCCTCGTCACATTCCGTCACTTTCAACGATACCTTTTTGGGGAACCGGATGCCGACGGCATCTTCGCCGTCAACCAAAATCTGGTATGTGTCGTTGGGTTTGAGGTAGTTGACGTAGGTGCCGAGCTGTTCTGCCGAGATATTGAACTGTTCATAGGAAAAGTTATCCATGAAGATATACGACTCGTTCTCTTTGTACAGATACTGCATCTCGCGGGTACTGATATTGATTTCCTCAGCAGACTCGCCGGATTTGTACGTAAACTCCTGTACCTTGCCGGTCTTCACGGCCTTGAGTTTGGTGCGTACAAATGCCGAACCCTTGCCCGGATTGACGAACGTCATGTCGACGATCTGGTGCGGTTCACCCTTAAATTCGATGAATTTGCCTTTGGCGAATTGTCCTGTTTGGATGGTAGACATAAGAAAAAACAAACCCCCGTATCCGGGGATATACCACGTATTATAGCCAAAAGTGAATGCGGATTCAACAGCGTTGAATTACTACTAATCTGTAGTTTGTCAAACTACACTTTAGTACTAATCTGTAGTGTGCCACGCACAAAACATGAATTGTCAAGCTTATTGACAAGTTTATTGTCAACATCATGTCTCTTTCTTCCCGAAGCTCCCCTTCACCCGCCACTCCGCTGTTTTGCTATTACGCTTCTACGCTACTTACGCCATTACGCTATCGCGCATTTGACACGCCCCCCCTTCTATCCGTATAGTGGAATTATCTATGAGGAGGAACTATCTCATACAGGTCAATAGTGTATAAACATACGGACATACGGCTCCCATCGGGAGCCTTTTTTTTCGGAAAATTCACGATTTGACCATAAACCGTAATGGTGATATTATAGGATATTATGAACGTACAGGAGACTATGGAAAACCATCCCGACAGCCAACACTTCGTCGAATCCGCAACGGGCTGGACCAATAAAGGCATCCACGAGCTTGCCGACATCATCGGAAGCTATCCGTTCGACAAAACACTACATTTCGGGAAAATCATGTCAAACGATTCTGTGGTAACCAACGGATACACCCCGGAGCAACTCTCAACCATCCTCCACCGTTTCGGCATGGAGATGGACAACGGCACATTCAGCGAACAAAAAAACAGATACACCAAGCCCCACGCGGAGCTTGCCACCCTTGAGGCGGTACGCACCATGGCGGGAAAGGACGCAAAAGAAGTCGGCGGCGCATTGGACAAACGCGCGGAGGTGCTTCGGGCGGTTGTCGTTGCACGGTATACCGGGACACCTGCAGGATCCGTCCAACGTACGTCCGCATCACAGGAACATCCAGAAACCATACGGAAAACGGATGTCGTATCCCGTCAAATCGATACCATCCGCAGGGATTCATTCATACAGGGTCTCCGTTCCACCGCAGAACAATTCAAAAAGAAACCAGGGCGTGCGCTCACCGTTATCCTCGGCCTTGCCCTTGCCGCATGCCAACAGACAGCACGGACACCGACTCCGGGCACCGGCGAAACGCCCCCGACCGGCGTGCCGACGCTTGTCACGCCGGAAGCCACTGTCCAGCCCACACCCGTCCCCACAGAGTCAGGTTTTGCCACAGAACAACCGCCGACGGTCTTTACCCAACCGACCCTAACAGAAGCGCAGTATAAAGAGGGTTCTGGCGGAAGCGGAAGAACGGAGATTATCGCCGCGGGAGTCGATGAAACTGTCCTTCGGGTCTACGAACAACAGGCGTTTGCGTGGCTCAACACCTGGTTAAACGCCAACGGACTTACCCTAAATGATGTAACACTTCGGTATATCTCAAACGGCAAAGCGGTCGACGCATACCGCTGGCAGGTCTATTTCCGAAGAGTCTCCACCAATAACATCATCTGGACCGCCGGACAGGATACGACGTACCCCACGGGTATCAGGATAGACGACACGCCGGGGCCAACCTACGGCAACGTCACGTACGACGGCACCATCGGCGCGCAGGAACTGCCGGACACGGGCACCGCCGATGTGCGCTTCACCGGGGGTGGTTTACCAACTGTACTTTCCGGGCAACCCGTCACCATAGACGGCAAACAGTACTATCCCCTAGTCCGAAACCCCCTCACCCAGGAATTTGTGGAGAATGTGGAAGTGAAGACGGCATTCGAATCCGCCCTTGCCAATCTCTACTACCCCGG
>Ga0315268_10003208_pt1 | contig 18103 bp, 14 predicted proteins | sample C1_top_MG_FD_204535 | JGI IMG/M metagenome (GOLD analysis project Ga0315268, IMG submission 204535) | Sediment microbial communities from Yellowstone Lake, YNP, Wyoming, USA - C1_top | ecosystem: Environmental > Aquatic > Freshwater > Lake > Sediment | place: USA: Wyoming | collected 2017-08-01
CTGCCGCCCCGCGCGGCGCGGGCGGACCGCGCGCGTCACAATCGACTCGACAGCCGTCGGCGTCAAGCCTAGCTTTCCCGGCTGCCGCGGGCGCGCGCCCTGCGCGCCGCGCGCCGTCACCCCCGCCGCGAGGGAGATGCCATGTCCGCCGAGCGCGCGCTCGCCTACCTGGAGGCGCACCGCCAGGAGCACGTCGCCCAGCTGTGCGACTTCCTGCGCATCCCGAGCATCAGCTCGCTGTCCGCCCACCGGGAGGACGTCCGGCGGGCCGCCCTCTTCGTGGCCGACGAGCTGCGCGCGCTCGGCCTGCGCGTCGAGCTGGTCGAGCCGGCAGACGGCCACCCGCTCGTCTACGCCGAGACGGCGCCGCGCCCCGGCCTGCGCACGCTCCTGGTCTACGGCCACTACGATGTCCAGCCGGTCGATCCGCTGGCGCTCTGGACCAGCCCTCCGTTCGAGCCGAGGATCGAAGACGACGTCATCTACGCGCGCGGCGCGACCGACGACAAGGGGCAGTTGTACGCCCATCTCAAGGCGCTCGAGGCGTACGTCCGCCAGGGGCTCGCGCCGCCGGTGAACCTCAAGTTCCTCATCGAGGGCGAGGAGGAGTGCGGCGGGCCGTCCGTCTACCGCTACACCGAGCAGAACGTGGCGAAGCTGGCGTGCGACGCGGTGGCCGTCAGCGACACCAGCCTCTACGACCCCCGCACGCCGGCCCTCACCTACAGCCTGCGCGGGCTCGCCTGCTGCGAGATCCGCGTGGACGGACCGGCCAAGGACCTGCACTCCGGCAGCTACGGCGGCGCCGTGCAGAACCCGGCCAACGCCCTGGCCGAAATCATCGCCCGGCTCAAGGACGCGCAGGGCCGCGTGCTGGTGCCCGGCTTCTACGACGACGTCCTGCCGCTCGACCCGGCCGAGCGCGAGGCGCTGCGCTCGCTCGCCTTCGACGAAGCCGGCTTCCTGGCCGACACCGGCTCCCCCGCGCTGTTCGGCGAGCACGGCTTCAGCCCGCTCGAGGCGATGTGGGCGCGCCCCACCTGCGACGTGAACGGGCTCTGGAGCGGCTACAGCGGCGAGGGGGCCAAGACGATCATCCCGGCGCACGCCGGCGCCAAGGTGAGCATGCGCCTGGTGCCGCGGCAGGACCCGGAGAAGATCGGCGCGGCCTTCGCCGCCCACGTCCGCGCCATCGCCCCCGCCGGCGTGCGGGTGGCGGTCGAAGCCATGCACGGCGCGGAGCCGGTGCTGATCCCGCGCGATTCGGCCTGGATGCGCGCCGGCCTGGCGGCGCTCGAGCGCGGCTTCGGCGCGCGGGCCGTCTTCATCCGCGAAGGGGGCTCGATCCCGATCGTCACCACCTTCCGGAACTGCCTCGGCGCGCCGGTGCTGCTGCTCGGCTTCGGCCTGGCCAACGACAACGCCCATTCGCCGAACGAGAAGTTCCCGCTGGCGAACTTCCGCGCCGGCGCGCGCACGGTCGTGCACCTCTGGGAGGAGGTGGCGCGGGCCGGCTGACCGCGCGCGTTGACAGATGAGGCGACCGGAGGTTAATTTGGAGGTCTCCTCGGCGTCCCCATCGTCTAGAGGCCTAGGACACTGCCCTTTCACGGCGGCAACACGGGTTCGAATCCCGTTGGGGATGCCAGCTTCCCACCGAGACTGATAACGCGATCCGTTTCCCTTGTTTTTCAATTGCTTGCAGAGCCTTGATTTGTTAATATCACACCGCCATGCAGGTGATTTCGCGGGCCATGCGCGCCGCAGATCGGGCCCGGCCGGAGGCGACCCTTCCCGCGCCGGGCTGTTGCGCCTCCCACCCGAGACGAACCCCACGCGGCGCGGGGCGTATTTCTGCGTCCCCCGCGGCCACGCGGACCTGGCCGCTCCTCACGACGCTCGCCCTCGCCCTGCTCGCCCCCTCCCCCGCCCGCGCGCTCGACGGCTGGGCCGACCTGCGCGGCTTCCGGCAGGAGGGGCGGGCCGGCCCGAGCGCCTACACCACCCGCAGCGTGCAGTCCGAGGGGCGGTTCGAGCAGCGCATCGACTTCTCGCGCGCCCTCTACCTGCAGATCCGCTACGGCGCGCTGCGCGAGGCGAACTGGAGCGACTTCGCCGGCCAGCGGTCGGACTACGAGACGATCACCCAGCAGCCGAACGCCATCCTGACGCTGCGCCGCGGCACCTTCCGCCTCGGCCTCAGCGGCGACGGCTACCGGCGCGACTACGACGGCGCGGGGCTGGAGGGACGGCGTGACGAGCGGTTCGAGTACGGCGGCTGGTCGCAGTACGAGACCGGGCCGCTCCGCCTGCACCTGCGGTGGTTCGGCGCCGAGCTGGAGCGCCGGGACGACACCGGCGTGGACGCCTCGCGCACCCGCGAGCGCAACGCCACCGCCGGCGCGCGCCTCGCGCTGCCGGCCGGCGGCGACCTGGCCTACACCTACAACGAGAACGACCACCGCGACCTCACGCTCGACAACCGGAGCCTCTTCCGCACGCACGCCCTCGACTACCGCGGCACCGTCTCGCCCGGCGCCGGCGTGCGGCTGTCGTGGGACGCCCAGACCCGCTTCTTCACGCAGACCCTCACCGGCCCGCTCACCGGCGGGCGCAAGCTGTTCGTGCCGCTGAGCGGCGGGGTCCGGGTCGACGACACGCCGCTGATCGAAGACCCGCTCGAGCCGTCCACGCTCCAGGTGAGCGCGCTCTACGACAACGACCGCGCCACGCCGACCACGGTCAATATCGGCGACGCCGCCGCGGTCGGGCACGAGTTCGGCGGCGACGCCCGCAACCTGCGCTACGACCTCGGCGCCACGGAGGAGCTCGGCCTCGCGCTGCTCTACGTGGACCGCATCGTGGAATTCAACCGCCTCATCCGCTGGCGGGTCTACGTGAGCAACGATCCCGAGGGGCGGCTCTGGGACGAACTGCCGGCCGGCGCCGCCACGGTCGCCTGGCGCGAGTGGGACGCCTCGCTGCGCGGCTGGGAGGTCGCCTTCCCCGTGCCGCCGGACGGCGAGCCGGTCCGCGCCCGCTTCTTCAAGCTTGTCGACGAGAAGGACGGCCCCACCCTGCCCGACATCTACGTGACCGAGCTGGAGCTGTACGACCGGCAGGAGGCGGCGCGCCTCGAGTCGCGCGAGCGGACCGTGCGCCACCGGCTCGACACGGATCTGGTCTGGCAGATCGCGCGCGAATGGCAACTGCGCTACGCGCTCCACCTGGACGAGCGGCGCTACGACGACGAGGCCAACAACCTCAGCGGCATCGGGCACGCCGGCCAGTTGCGGTGGACCCGGCGGCTCTGGACGGCCGGCGCCTCCGTCGAGACGCAGCGGCTGAGCAGCGTCTCGCGCGCCGACACCGACACGCGCCTCTGGGGGCTGAACGTGTCGCGCGGCAACAGCACCCGCCTGGCCACCGGCCTGTCGTGGCTCCGGCAGGATGACCGCAGCCGCGAACTGCCGCGGGTCACCGACACGTACGCCCTGCAGGTCAACTACGCGATCCTGCCGGCCCTGGACTTCAGCGAGCGGATCACCTACGGGCAGGTCCGCGACGACGCCTACGGCGGCGACTCCCGCGCCTGGGTCGTGACCGGGCTGGTGCGGGCCTCGCCGCGGGCGAGCCTCGGGGTCGACCTGCGGCACACCCGCCGCTGGGTCGACGAGGCGGCCGGCGCCGGCTTCACCCCGTACAACGAGACGGAAAGCCTGGTCCGCTGGTCGCCGTGGCCGCTGTTGTCGCTCAGCAGCCAGGTGCGCTACCAGGTGCGCGACCACGACGACTGGCTCTTCCGCCACTTCGTCTCCTGGACGCCGCTCGTCGGCGGGAGCATGGAGTTCCAGTTCAGCCTGAACGATTTCCGCGACACGCGGGCCGACCTCGCCCAGCGCGGCGCCGGTTTCACGGCGGTGTGGCGCCCGCGGGCCCGGCTGACCCTCGAGGCGGGCCTCGAAAAGACCCGTTTCGAGCAGCGGGGCGACCTGAGCTGGCCGCTGAGCAGCAACGCCAGGGCAAACTGGACTTTCTGACCCGGGATCCTACTATTGGCGGGGCCGCCCCGCCCCCGGAAAGGGAGAGTGGACGGATGGCACGCAGATCTTCCCTGCCGGCTCTGCTGGCGCTGGTCATCGCCCTCGGCGGCTGCTCGCCCCGCGCCACGACTTTCGTGCACCCCGACGTCGATTTCAGCCGCATCCAGCGCTGCGCGATCCTGCCGTTCCAGAACCTCAGCACCGACCGCAGCGCCGGCGCGCGCGTGGAATCGCTCTTCCTGACCGAGCTGCTCCACGCCGGCCGGGGACTGGCGGTGGTCGAGCCGGGCGAGACCATGGCCGCGCTGCGGGAGCTGCGCCTCGATCCGACCGCCCCCCTCTCGCCGGCGCAGACCGTGGAATTGGGCAAGCGGCTCGGCGCCGAGGGGATCTTCACCGGCACGGTCATGGACTGCGGCCCGGAGTCGCTCGGCCGCAACCGGGTCTACGTGGTCACCGCCGAGTTCGGACTGCTCGAAACCGAAACCGGGTCGGTGGTGTGGAAGAGCGAGGTGCATGGCAGCGGCTCGTCCGTCTGGCGCAAGCTGTTCGGCGGCGATTCGGCCAGCCTCTACGCCGTCAGCCGTGACGTGGTCCGCAAAGCGCTGGAGTCCCTCTTTTGACCCGCTCTCTCCGACGCGCCGGCTCCGGCCGGCGGCTCCTGACGACGCTGGCAACGCTGCTGGCGACGCTGCCGACGATGCTGCCCGGCGCCGCGGCGGCGTCCCCCGCGGCCGGCGCCCCGGCGCCCGGGGGCCGCGCCGCCATCGCCCTCTTCTTCGCCAGCGCGGAGGGCATCGGCGGCACGATCCCGTTGCCGGCCCTGCGCCAGGAGGGGACCCGGCTGCTGTCGGCGCTCTGCGCCGGCCAGGGGCTGGAACCGGTGGCCGGCCCGGCCTGGGAGCCGCTGCAGCGGCGCCTGCGCCTGCGCTCCCCCCTCGGCTTCGACCGCCGCCTGCTCGACGCCGCGGCCGCCGAGCTGGGCGCCACGCAGGTCGTCATCGCGCAGGTGTCGCTGCACCCCGACCGCCTCGTCGCCACGCTGCGCGGCATCGACACCGCCGACGGGCTGGTGCGCTGGGCCGCCGTCGCCGAGGCGAAGGTCGGCCGCGATCCCGACGCAGCGGCCTGGCTGGCGGCCCTGCGGCGCGCCGGCGACGAACTGTCGGCGCAACGCGTGGTCGCGCCCGGCCCGGCCGGCCAGCCGTTGCTGCTGCTGCCGGCCCGCACGATCGATCTCGATCCGCTCGCCGGCGAGATCGTCACGAGCTGCCTGCTGCAGCGGCTGCTGCAGGCCGGCCGCTGGCGCCTGCCCGATCCGGCCCTCGTGCTGGGCGTCCTGCGCGAGCGCGGCCGCGGCGCGGCCGAACTCGACAGCGCCGGCTGCCGGGCGCTGCGCGCCGCCTTCGGCGCGGCGCCGGTGGTGGTGACCGATGTCATCGGCTGGGATCCCGAGAATTTCGCCGACGCGGCCGGCCCCGCGGCGTCCGGCCCCGTCCTGCGCCCCGCGCTCCCCCCGTTCACCCTCGCCTGGCGGCTGGTCGACACCGCGCGCGCGCTCCTGCTGGAACGCGCCGAGGTCTACGCCGGGGCCGACGCCGCCAGCGGCTGGTTCGGCACGACCCGCTCCGTCTCGTCCCTCGCACGTTATCGTCAGGCGGTTGAGCGCCTGCCGTACCCCTCGTCACCGCGCCCGGAGGATTCTTGACATGACACCCCGCCAACTGCCCCCCCCGCGCGCCCGGCTGCTGCTGCTGATCGCGCTCGCCCTGCCCGCGCCCCTGCTGGCCGCGCTGCCGACGCTCGACCGGGAGCTGGCCGTCGTGGCCGACGACACGATCCGGGTCTCCGATCTCCGGATCGAGCTCGACCGCATGCAGGCGCAGCGCAAGGGGGATGCCCCGCTCGTGCTGCCGCCCGCGGAGGATGTCCTGAAGCGGCTGGTGCAGAACACCCTGCTGGAACAGGAGGGGCGGCGCCTCGGGCTGGACCGCAGCGAGACGGTCAGGCGGCAGGTGGCCGAAGCGGTGGGACGGCACGGCATGACCGCGCTGCTCGACTCGGTGGCGCAGTCGGTGCCGGGCAAGCTGCCCGAGGTGCTCGAGGCGAGGCAGACCGCGGTGCGCGACTACATCGAGCGGCTGAAGCAGCGCAACGGCGTGAAGGTCGACACCAAACTGCTCGCCTCGCTCGACTACGGCTCGACCGATTCGCTGGTGCAGCGCGCGCTGCGCGAGCGCGAGGATGTCATCGCCGTGGTCCCCGACGGCAAGCTGACGGTCAAGGGGCTCACCCGGCAGATCCGCTTCACCTACTTCCACGGCCTGCAGGGCCGCCCGGAGACGGCGGAGACCCGCGACAAGCTGTGCGACGAATGGGTGGTGGAGCGCCTGCTCGCCCGCCAGGCGCGGCTGCAGGGCCACGCCGCGCGCCCCGAGGCGGTCCGGCTGGCGCGCCTGCTCGAGCGCGACCTCGTGCGCGAGGAGACGCTCAACAACCTGCTCGGGTTCTCCTTCAAGCCGGAGCCGCAGGAGATCGAGGCGTTCTACCGCGACCACCTCGCGCAGTTCACCCCGGCGCCGCGCATCAAGGTCGACAGCGCCCTCCTGAAGGACGAGGCCGCGGCCCGCGCCTTCCACGATCGGCTGCAGCAGGGCGCCAAGTTCCGCTGGCTGGTCGGGCGCACCCCCGAGGTGCAGCCGGAGATCCGTCCGTTCCCGGCGGAGTGGATCGAGCCGCAGGCGCTCGGCCTCAAGCCGGAGGGGGTGGCCGCCGGCCAGGTGCTCGAGCCGTACGAGGTGCCGGGCGGCTGGGCCGTGGCGGTCGTCAGCGAGCTGGAAAAGGCCACGCCGGCGCCGCTGGCGGCGAGCCGCGAGCGCGTGCTCGCCATGATGAGGGCGCAGCGCACGCGCGAGGTGCTGGCCGAGGCGCTGCGGCGGCTCGAGGCCGCCACCCCGATCCGCATCCTGCCCGACGCGCGGGCGCTGGTGGCGGGCGAGCTGGCCCGCCTTGCCGCCAAGGGGGAAAAGCCATGACCCGGACCGTTCGGCCGCTCGCCCTTCTCCTCGGCGTCGCGCTCGGCCTGGCCGCCCCGGCGATCGCGCCGGCGCCGGCCGGCGCCGCCGGCCCGTTCAAGTCGAAGAGCTGCGTGGAGTGCCACGCGGAAGTGAAGACGGCAATGAAGGCGCCGCACGCCCACGAGCCGCTGCGCGCCGGCAATTGCGAAGGGTGCCACCGGCCCCACGGCATCGTCGGCAGCCTCGTCCTGCAGGCGCAGGGCCCGGCCCTGTGCACCGGCTGCCACAAGGCGTACGCGAGCTTTCCCGAGGGCGCGAAGCTGCACCAGCCGCTGCGGACCGGCGGCTGCACCACCTGTCACGCCCCCCACGGCTCCGGCAAGCCGGCGCTGCTGGCCGCCGACGGCGACAACGCCTGCTACGCCTGCCACGACCGCGCCGCGTTCACGCGCGCGAGGGTGCACAAGCCGCTCAAGGACGGCGGCTGCAAGGCCTGCCACGATCCGCACGCCTCCACCCAGCCGGCCCTCCTGAAGCAGGATCCGACCGCTCTCTGCCTCTCCTGCCACAAGGGGGGGCCGGCGCTGGCGAAGCAGCACAAGGGGCTCGACGTCGCCACCGCCGACTGCTCCTCGTGCCACGACCCGCACAGCTCCGACCAGCCGTCGCTGCTGCTGGCGTCGCTGCACGGACCGGTCGCCGGCATGGACTGCAGCGGCTGTCACACCGTGGACGCGGCCGGACGGGTCGCCCCGGTGACCGACACCGCCGGCCTCTGCGCCGGCTGCCACGGCGAGATCGGCGCCAACGGCGACGTCAAGCATCCGCCCGCCGCCGAGGGGGCCTGCCTCGACTGCCACGACCCGCACGGCAGCGCCCGCCCCCACCTGATGAAGGGGAGCGAACCGGCGGTCTGCGGCGCCTGCCACGACAGCGGCCCGTTCAACCGCCAGGTGGTGCACGCGCCGGTGCGCGAGGGCCACTGCTCCAGTTGCCACGATCCGCACGCGTCGGGCCAGCCGGCGCTGCTGAAGCAGGCCACGGCCGAACTCTGCCTCTCCTGCCACCAGCCGCTCGCGCAGCAGGCCGCCGCCGCCACGACGAAGCACGCGCCGTTCGTCAAACAGCCGTGCACCGTCTGCCACGACCCGCACGGCGGCGACGACGCCAGCCTGCTCAAGCAGAGCGCCGGCACCCTCTGCCTCGGCTGCCACGCCACGGTGCGGCTCGAGATCGTCAAGGCGTCGAGCCACGCGCCGGCGCAGAAGGGCGACTGTCTCGCCTGCCACTCGCCGCACGTGGCGGGCCAGCCGGCGCTGCTGAAGAGCGAGGCGGGCGCCCTCTGCGCCGGCTGCCACGCCGACGTCGCCCAGGCCCCAAAGGGCGGGAGCGTGCACGCCCCCACCGCGGGCGGCCAATGCCTCGACTGTCATCTGCCGCACGGCGGCGAACGCGCCGGTCTGCTCAGGGAGGACCCGAAGGCGATCTGCGCCGGCTGCCACGCCGACGTCTCGGCCGCCCCGTCCGGCGCCTCCGCCTGGCGGGCGCACGCGCCGGCCCGCGACGGCAACTGCGCCGCCTGCCACGACGCCCACCGCTCCGACCAGCCGCACCTGCTGGCCGCCGGCGATCCGCTGGTCTGCACCGTCTGCCACCAGGAGGTGGTGGCGCCGGCGGACGCGAAGTCGGTGCATCCGCCCGCGCAGGACGGCTGCCTCACCTGTCATCAGCCGCACGGCGGCGAAGGGGCCGGCATGCTGCGCGCCCCCTCGCCCGCGCTCTGCCTGCAGTGCCACGACGAGAAGAGCGCCGGCTTCCTGGCCAAGCACCTCGGGCGGGACGGAGCGGGCGTGAACTGCACGACCTGCCACGAGCCGCACCACGCCGCGCAGCCGTCGCTGCTGCGCGCCAACGCGCATCCCGGCTTCGCCGATCGCGCCTGCGACACCTGTCACCAGGGGCCCGGCAAGATCGCCACGCCGCAGGAGCTCTGCCTGCAGTGCCACGACAGTCTCGTCCCGGCCGATCTGCCGGCCGCCCGGCGGCACGCGCCGTTCGCCGACGGCGACTGTCTCGGCTGCCACAATCCGCACGTGGCGTCGGGCAAGGCGCTGTTGCCGGCCGGCCCCGCCGCCGTCGTCTGCGAGACCTGCCACGACCTCGCCTCGCTCTATCCCGACCCCCGCACGGCCCACACGCCGGTGCGGGAGGGCAAGTGCGACGCCTGTCACGATCCCCACGGCTCGCCGCAGCCGGCGCTGCTGCGCGAGGCCCCCGGCAAGCTCTGCTTCACCTGCCACGTCGACCTGCAGGCGGAGCAGCGACGCCTCCACGTGCACGCGCCGTTCGCGCAGGGGCGCTGCAGCGAGTGCCACGACGCCCACGGCACCACCCAGGCCGCCGGCCTCGTCGCGGCGCCGCGCGAACTGTGCGGCAAGTGCCACCAGCTCGACTCCCCGGCGCTGACCGCCAAGCACCGCGGCTTCCCGCTGGCCAACGCCGACTGCCGCTCTTGCCACGCGCCGCACGCCTCGGCCACCGCCGGCCTCGCGTTCGCCAACGTCCACAAGCCGTACGCGCAGGGGAACTGCGCCGCCTGTCACCCGGCCGGCTCCACCGCGCTGCGCGCCACGGAGTCGGCCCTCTGCCTCTCCTGCCACCCCGGCCTCGCGCAGGACCTCAAGTCCGGGCGGCCGCACGGTCCGCTGACGGGCGAGAACTCCTGCACGGCGTGCCACTCCCCGCACACCGCCCCCACGGCGCCGCTCCTGCCGGCCCGGCAGGCGCAGGTGTGCGGGCGCTGCCACGAGGCGCAGGCCACGACCGCCAACGCCGCCACCCATCGCCACCCCGAGCAGGGGGGCAAGGGGTGCACCACCTGCCACGATCCGCACGTCAGCCCCCCCGAGGGGCAGTTGGCGATCCGCCTGCAGGCCACCTGCGTCGGGTGCCACAACTTCAAGGAGCACGCGAATCACCCCATGGGCGACAAGGTGATCGACCCGCGCACGAAGCAGCCGCTCACGTGCGTGAGCTGCCACGACCCGCACGGTTCCGCGTTCGAAAAGATGCTGCGCGACGACCCGGGCGGCCGCCTCTGCGTGCCGTGCCACTCGGAGAAGGTGAGACCGAAGAGGTCGTAATGGGGCGCCCGGGACCGGTGCATCCGGGCATTCGATCGTTGACGGGGGGCGGGCGCGGGCCCGCCCCTCTGCTTGCCGGGCGGTTTTCCCGGCTCGAAGCGGCTACGGCAGACGGTCTTAGCCCAAGGCTGCCCCGCCTCCGGCGCTGCTTCGCCGGGGGACGCCAAACGCAGGAGCAATATGCTCCGTCATTGCCCCATATTGAGTTTCCCTCTCAGAATAAAACTCCCTATCCTGCACAATGGGATTGACTTAACCCATAGCTAAACGCTAGAATATTATCTGTTACACGGGAAACAGCTCGAGTCACGACACGACAAACCTCGCCAAGGACAATTGAAAACGTGCAGCGGACCCGCGTGAAATCGGCCCCCCTCTCCCGGTGCGTCCGCCTCGGCCTGGCGGCCGGCGTCAGCCTTGCCCTCCTCGGGCACGGCGCCGCGGCCCACGCCACCATCGTCTACGTCTTCGACTACGCGCGCACGCTCCCGCTCGAGCGCGGCGCCGCCTCCGACGCGCGCCCCGAGGCGATCGCCATCGACCCGGTCACCGGCGAGATCTGCGTCACCGACGCGGTCGGCGCCGCGCTGCAGCTGTTCAACGGCCGCGGCGCTCCGCTCTTCCGCACCGGTCCGCTGTCCGGCCTGTCGAGCCCCGCCTCCGGCTGCCTCGACGGCGACGGCAACTTCGCCTGCACCGACACCGACAGCCTCTCCACGCGCACCATCCGCCGCCTCGACCTGCGCGGCGAGCCGCTGCCGTGGCGCGCCGCGGCGCCGCGCGCCGGCTGGTCCCCCGTGCATCTGACCATCACCAGCGACGGCAATTTCGTCTCGCTCGATCCCGCCACCGGGCTGCTCGCCAAGCACGACGCCCGCACCGGCGCGCTGCTGTGGCAGCGCGATCTGGGCGGCGAGCAGGCCGGCGAGCTCGGCCTCGGCCGTCCGTGCGAGGGACTCGACCGCCGCCTCTACGTGCCGGGCGGCGAACTGCACTCCGTCCTGGTGCTGTCGCCCGAGGGAGAGCCGCTCACCGCCTTCGGCCAGCTCGGCTCCACGCTCGGCGGCCTCATCTATCCCGTGGGCGTGGCGCCCGGTCCCAACGGCACCCTCGCCGTGCTCGACCGGATGCGCCACAAGCTGCTGCTGTTCGACGGCGACTTCACGTTCCGGGCGGAGTTCGGCGCGATGGGCGCCGGCCCGGGCGACTTCTACCATCCGCTGGCCCTCGCCACGGCCCCCGAGGCCGGCGTCGCCTACGTGACGCAGGGCTTCGAGGGACGGGTCCAGCAGTATCGCCTTCTGAGTCTCGACACCTCGGCCGCCCCCGCGGACGACCGGGGTCCGGGAGCGGACGCCGCGGCGTCCGCCAGCTCCCCCGCCGCGAAAGGAGCTGCGTCGACCAAGTAGACCTCGCCAGCCGCAGTGTCCCGCGGCCCGCAACGACGGAGCGGACCGCAGTCAACGGCTCAGCACTTGTGACAAGGCATCCTGAGAGGAGAGTGGAGATGAAAGCGCTTCGAGTCCTGGTTCTGACCGCGGCCGCCCTGGTGTTGGCCAGCGGCAGCGCCTTCGCCTTCCATGACGGCGGCGTTGCGTATTGCGCCGGCTGTCACACCATGCACAACAGCCAGAACGGCGCTCCGGTCGATGCGGCGCATCCGGCCGGCAACGCCTACCTGCTCGCCTACGGCAACCCCAGCGACACCTGCCTGCGCTGCCACGCCGCGTACGGGCAGTTCGCCGGCGGCACCGGCTTCGGCCCCGGCGGCGACTTCTACTGGCTGACCAAGACGTTCACCTGGAGCTCGCACGGCAGCACCGCGTCGACCGCCGGGAACACGCACGGCCACAACATCATCTCGCCGGCCAACGGTCTGGTCCAGGACGCGCAGCTCACCCGGGCCCCGGGTGGCGACTTCCTCAGCCAGTACCTCAGCTGCACGAGCTGCCACGACCCGCACGGCAACCAGAGCTTCCGCCTGCTGTACGGCGCCGCCGGCGACGGCCCGGTCTATGACGGCACCCGCTACGACTTCAACAGCGCGGCGCCGGTGGCCCTGGGCAACGGCCGCACGACGGTCTCGAGCTCCGGCTGGGAAAACAACAACGAGCACACGGTCTACAAGTCGGGCATGAGCGAGTGGTGCGCCAACTGCCACACCGCCCTGCACTCGCCCAACACGACCAACTTCGTGCATCCGACCGGTGTGGCGATGGGCTCCGAAGTCGCCGCCACCTACAACGCGTACGTCAGCACCGACGACCAGCTGACCGGCACGCAGGCCACCTCCTACTGGGGCCTGGTTCCGTTCGAAGCGGTCAACGCCGACCTGACGACCGCCAATCCCGTCGACTACACCACCGGCCCGGATCCCCAGGATCGGGTCATGTGCCTGAGCTGCCACCGCTCGCACGCCTCGCCGTTCAAGGACATCGGGCGCTGGGACTTCGCGGCGACCTTCATCGCCGACTCCCACCCGCTGACCACCGACGGCGGCGCGACCGCGGATGACGTGGCGCGCAAGTACTACACCTACACCTTCGCCACCAACCAGCGTTCGCTGTGCAACAAGTGCCACGCGAAGGATGCTGGCGACGAAGCGCGTCCGTAAGCGCGTAGGATCGCGGCTGGCTGCACGGGCCCCGCGGGGATCTCCCCCGCGGGGCCCTTCTCGATCCCGCCATTTCCGTCGCGGAGCCGTGCTCTATCCGTTATGCTTGCCTTGTGCCGCGCAATTTGTTTTCGACCCGCCAAGGGACCGGCGGACGATCGTAAGTGACGGTTCCCCCTGGAAACGATAAATCAAAAATCATGATCTTGATGCCGAAAAACAATTTCGACGGCACAAGGTGAAGGGAGCCGGGCGATGGCGGTGCGGGGTTCCTGGTGGCTGATCGCGGCGCTCGTGCTGGCGCCCGCGTCCGCCCGCGCCTTCCACGACGGCGGCGTGGCCGCCTGCGCATCGTGCCATGTCATGCACGGCAGCCAGGACGGGCAGGCGGTGCCGGCGGTCGGCCTGACCGGCGAAACGCTGCTCGTGGGGGGCACCGCCAGCGACACCTGCCTGCGCTGCCACGCCGACGCCGGGCAGTTCGCCGGCGGCCTCGGCTTCGGTCCCGGCGGCGACTTCTACTGGCTCACCCGCACCTGGACCTGGCTGGTCGGCGGGGTGCCGGTCAGCAGCCGGGGCGAGGCGCACGGCCACAACGTGGTGGCCCCCGCCCACGGCCTGGCCGCCGACGGCGTCCGCACGGTCGCCCCGGGCGGCTCGTTCCCGAGCGCGCAGCTCGGCTGCACCAGCTGCCACGATCCGCACGGCCGGCCGGCGTTCCGGCTGCTCTACGGCGCGGGCGAAGGTCCGCTCGTGGACGGCGCCCGCTTCCTGTTCGGCGCCCCCGCCCCCCTGGCCCGGGGCAACGGCATGGTGACGCTCGGCGGCGCGCCCGCGGCGGGCGACGAAACCGACTCCCGGCACACCATCTACAAGTCGGGGTTCAGCGAGTGGTGCGGGAACTGCCACGGCCTTTATCACGACGAAGGGCCGCAGGGCTTCAGCCACCCGTCGGGCGAGCAGTTGGAGGCGGGGCGGGCCAACCAGTACAACCGCTACGTCAGCGCCGAGGATCCGCTGGGGGGCACCGTGGCGACGTCGTACTGGGGCCTGGTGCCGTTCGAGGCGCCCGCGGTCGATCTGGCCGCGGCCGATCCCGCGGCCTCCACCAGCGGGCCGGCCGCGAGCGACCGGGTCAGCTGCCTCTCCTGCCACCGGGCCCACGCCACGCCGTTCCGGGCGGCCGGGCGGTGGGACTTCGACGCGGCGCTGATTGCCGACTCCCATCCTGCCACGGGCGACGCCGGCGCCACCGCCAGCGACATCGCCCGCAAGTACTACGGCTACACCTTCGTCCCCACCGAGGGGACCCTCTGCCGCAAATGCCACCGCGAGGTGCCGGGGGGCGGCGTCAGCCCGAGCCCCTCGACCCCCTGAACGGCGCCGGGCGCGCCTCAGTGGCCGCGCGTGCCGAGGCTCAGTTCGTGCTCCGCCTGCAGCCAGTTCTCGATCTCGCGGCCCGGCAGGGAGCCGTTCTCGCGCCAGATCTCGTAGGCCCGCATCCGGATCGCCTCCTGGTCGGGGCGGCCGCCCAGCCGGGCGGCCGGGGTGCGGGAAGGGGTCTTGCGCGGACGCGCCGCGGCGGCGGACTTCTCAGCCATGGGTGACCTCCTGTGTCGGGCAATGGCACGCTCCGGCGGCCGGTCGCCGCGGGCGGCGGGGCGCAACGGCCGTCCCGGCCGCGGCGACTGACGAGGGAGCGGACAGCGCGCAAGATAGCAGGAGTCGGCGGGGCCGGCCAGCCCTGCGCTTGCCGGCCGGCGCCGCGGCCCCTACAATGCCGCGGCCGCGGCGGCCCACCGCGGACCGCCCGGAGGAGACGACCGCGATGCGCTCCCACCCCCTCAGCTTTCCCAATCGCGCGGGCGAGGCGCTGGCCGCCACGCTCGACCTGCCGGAGCACGCGCCGCCCGACGCCTTCGCCCTCTACGCCCACTGCTTCACCTGCGGACGCAAGCTCAAATCGGCCGTGCACATCGCCCGGGCCCTCACCGACCGCGGCCTGGCGCTCCTGCGCTTCGACTTCACCGGCGTCGGCGAGAGCGCCGGCGACTTCGCGCAGACCACGCTCACCGCCAACCGCGACGACCTCCTCTCGGCCGCCGCCTGGCTGGCGGAGCACCACCAGCCGCCCCGCCTGCTGATCGGCCATTCGCTCGGCGGGGCGGCGGCGCTGCTGGCGGCGGGCGCCCTGCCGTCGGTCGCGGCGGTGGCGGTGCTGGCCACCCCGAGCGAACCGTCCCATCTCGGCGGCCTGCTGGCCGAGAAGCGGGCCGAAGCCGAGGCGCGCGGCGAGGCGGAGCTGAACCTGGCCGGCCGCCCCTACCGCCTGCGCCGCGAATTCTTCGCCGACCTCGAGGCCACGCGCCTGCTCGACGCCGTGCGCGCCCTCGACCGCCCGCTGCTGATCCTGCACGCGCCCGGCGATCCGATCGTCGACGTGCGGCACGCCGCGGCCCTGTTCCGGGCCGCGCGCCATCCCAAGAGCTTCGTCGCCCTGGCCGGCGCGGACCACCTGCTGCTCGAGGAGCGGGACGCCCGCCACGCCGGGGAGATCATCGCCGCCTGGGCCGGCCGCTGGGTGCGGCCCTGAACGCGGACAAGGAGTCGGTCACGATGGAATACCGTCAGCTCGGGGGCTCCGGCCTGCAGGTCTCAGCCCTCTCGTTCGGCGCCTGGGTCACCTTCGGCGCGCAGGTGGAGGACGGCACGGCCGAGGCGTGCCTGCACGCCGCCTGGGACGCCGGGGTCAACTTCTTCGACAACGCCGAGGTCTACGCCGACGGCCGCGCCGAAACGGTCATGGGCGACATCCTCCGGCGGGCCGGCTGGCCCCGCAGCGACTTCGTCATCTCCACGAAGATCTTCTGGGGCGGCCAGGGCCCCAACCGCCGCGGCCTCTCGCGCAAGCACGTCATCGAGGGCACCCGCGCCTCGCTGGCCAGGCTGCAGCTCGACTACGTCGACCTGCTCTACTGTCACCGCCCCGACCTGCACACGCCGATCGAGGAGACGGTGCGCGCGATGAGCTGGCTGGTCGACCAGGGCCTCGCCCTCTACTGGGGCACGAGCGAATGGGAGGCGCACCAGATCGAGGCCGCCCACGCCATCGCCCGCCGCGAGCATCTCGTCCCCCCGCAGATGGAGCAGCCGCAGTACAACATGTTCCACCGCGACCGCGTCGAGTCGGAGCTGGCGCCGCTGTGCGCCTCGCTCGGCCTCGGCACGACGATCTGGAGCCCTCTGGCCAGCGGCATCCTCACCGGCAAGTACAACGACGGCGTCCCGTCGGACACGCGCATCGCCCTGCCCGGCTACGAGTGGCTGCGCGACGCCGTGACCGGCCCCGCCGCCCAGGCGAAGCTCGCCAAGGCCCGCCTGCTGGCCCCCCTCGCCAGGGATCTCGGCTGCACCCTCTCCCAGCTCGCCCTGGCCTGGTGCCTCCGCCTGCCGGAAGTCAGCAGCGTGATCACCGGCGCCTCGCGACCCGAGCAGGTGACGGAGAACATGCGCGCCCTCGACGTGCGCCCCCGGCTGACGCCCGAGGTGCTGGAGCGCATCGAGGCGATCCTGGAGAACCGCCCCCGTCCGCCGCACGATTTCCGGGGCTGAGGCGCAACGCGCGGGCGACCGGCAGCGTACGACTCCGGTCGCCCCGAATAAAACCGGCTCCGCGCCGGTAGAGTGGCCAACGATCCCTCGCCAACGGAGGTCACCGTGATCCGGACCCTGCGCTCGTTCACCTTCCTGTTCACCGGCCCGCTCGTGCTGCTGCTGCTGTTCGTCATCAGCCGCATGACCCCCGCCGGCGCCTCCTGGTTCCACTGGGCGGCTCTGGGCATCGGCATCGCCTGGGTGGTCAGCCTGCTGCGCGTGCTGCGCGCCGTCGTGCTGGTGGGCGGCCTCGCGGCCCTCTTCACCTGGCTCTCGCGCCGACAGTCGGGGGGGCCGCGCTAGGCGTCCCGCAGCCCGGGATCCGCCATTTTTCGGCCGGACGCCGACGTCCTCAACGCGTCCGGTGCGCCACCGGCCCGGTATTACATTGATGCCTGCGGCATGTCCGCGCGATCATCTATGATATTACTGTGCTTTCCGCGGCCGATTGTAATAATCGTCCAAAACCGCTATCAGATTGTTCCCTGGCTGGGGTACCATGCGTGGCTCGTGCGCGGCCGGCGTGCGCCGCCCGCAGCGCCGCAGGACTCCTGAAGCGGAGGAATTTCCAGCGTGAACCAAGCCAGGTCGATCTACGCGAAGCTCGAATCCCTCACCCAGCTCCCCACCCTGCCTCCGGTCATCGGCAGGCTCCAGGAGGCCATCCGGGATCCGGAGTGCGGGGCCCGCCGGGTCTGCGCGATCGTAGAGGACGATCCGGCGATGATGATGCGCATCCTGCGGGTGGTGAATTCGCCGCTCTACGCCGGCCTGGCTCCGGTGTCCTCGCTCGAGCTGGCGGTCACGCGGCTCGGCTTCACCACGATCGTCAACATCGCCATCTCGACCGCCGTGTTCTCGATGTTCGGCCGGCCGCGCCAGGACGGCTTCGACCGCGTCGGCTTCTGGCGCCACAGCATCTCGACCGGCATCGCCGCGCAGGTGCTCTACGAGCGGGCCAGGCCGGGCCTGAAGTCCCGCTATCCCGTCGATCTGCTGCATCTGGTCGGGCTCCTGCACGACCTCGGCAAGATCGTGCTCGAGCAGCACTTCAATGCCGCTTTCCTGAAGGCCGTGGAACAGGCCGCGTCACGGAAGGTCGCGCTGGATGCGGCGGAGCGGGACATGCTGGGCACGGATCACGCCGAGGTCGGGTCGTGGCTGGGGATGCGCTGGAACCTGGCGCCCGAGGTCCTGCAGGTCGTCCGCTGGCACCACGACCCGGCCCAGGCGTCCCTCGACAACCGGGAACTGATCATGCTCGTGCACGCGGCCGACTACATCTGCAACCTGGAGCACGTCGGCGATGGCGGCAACGGCACCGCGCCGGCCTTCCAGCAGAGCACCTGGATCGAGCTGGGACTGTCCGCGCGGGACATCCCGGCGGTCCTCGACGAGGTGACCGCCCGCTCCGGCGAATCCGAGGTCCTGCTGGCGATCGCCCAACCGTAGCCGGCCGCTTCCGGCTTCCGCCGTGGCGCCCGGCGCCCCCTCCCGCCAACCCGATCGACGCGCAAGCGCGCTCGTCTCCGGCCGATAATGCCGGGCATGAACCACGATCGCGAGCAGCACGACGATTCCCCCGCCATGGCGGCGGCCCTGCGCGAGGCCGCCCGCCGCGGTGCCACCAGG
>Ga0315268_10003209_pt1 | contig 18103 bp, 12 predicted proteins | sample C1_top_MG_FD_204535 | JGI IMG/M metagenome (GOLD analysis project Ga0315268, IMG submission 204535) | Sediment microbial communities from Yellowstone Lake, YNP, Wyoming, USA - C1_top | ecosystem: Environmental > Aquatic > Freshwater > Lake > Sediment | place: USA: Wyoming | collected 2017-08-01
TTCATCATAACCAGCGACTTGGTTATCGTCTTTTGATAGCCTAGTCGAATGGCTAGTTGTTTCATCATAACCAGCGACTTGGTTATCGTCTTTTGATAGCCTAGTCGAATGGCTAGTTGTTTCATCAGAAGGTGGCATTCAAGCTTATATGCGCACGCCAGTCACCTGCCTGCTGCAACGGGTCAGTGCCGGCTTTGATGATCCTTGCCACATCCGCGCGCAAAAAATACCGCTCGGTATATCCGGCGCGCAAGCCCACCCCTGCAGAGGAAATCGAAACCTTGCCAACGGTGGAGGACCTGGCCTCGCCCGCATCGAAGAATACCAGCGCGCGCGCCCTGACGTTGCCCCTGCCGAAATCCGGCGTATATTCTTCGAGATTCAGGCGCGCGGCAGTTTCGCCGCCTTCGCTGCCTTCGGTGAAACCGCGTACTGCGTCGGCCCCGCCCAGACGCATCTGCTCACCCTGTACCAGCACATTGCTGCTCTGCTGCCCGTTCAAGAGGGTGCGGAATTGCCATCCTTCCCCCATCAGCCGGGAATAGTTCGCACCATAACGCAGCACGCGATAATGCGCATCGGGTTCGAGGTTTACGTGGTTGGGGTTGGTATCATAAGCTGCAAAATCCGACACACCTCCCTTGCTCATCCCGGGCAGATTGGCAGAAAGCGACACATTGAAACCAACATCGCTCTTGGTAAATTTTCCTTGCGCCGCATAGGTCAGGCTCACCGGCAACACGACGATTTCGTTATATATTGTGCTCTGGGGATTGGTCATCTCGATACGCCGGAAATCGCGCCAGTCCAGACCGAGCGAAACACGCCGATCGAACGCGCCGATACGCTCCATCGTATAGTTGTAGCGCGTGCTGAGCAACGAGCCGCCGCCCTGAAAATTCGACAAACCGCCCACCACCGAATTGACGTTCGAATAGCCGCCAAAAAACTCCAGGCTGCTGCTGTATACGTAAAGCGGAATCTTGTAACTGCCGCCCAGCACATTCACCCGGTTAGGGTGAGACGGGGAGGTCATATATTGAACGCCGGCAACGTGATCCGCATCGAACGCGTTGGCATTGCTATAGGAAAAACCCAGCCGGGCACGGCCGGTTTCCGGTGTGCCGGAGTTATCGAGTGAAGCGCCCCAAGTGGCCGGCTTGCTATCGGTGACGATCACATTGGCATCCACCACGTCGTCTTTATCGCCGGCTTTCAGCACCACGTTCATCTGGCGCGCGGGATTCTCATTGGCGAGTTTCAGCTCGCGCGCGATCTGCCTGGTGCGCGGCACGCCACCGCTGCGCACCGAGGGCAATGCATTCAAGGCGTTGGCTTCGCTGACGAAATGATTATCCTTTACCGTCACTTTGCCGAAGCGGCTTTCCACGACGCGGAAATGCACCGTGCCTTTTTCCAGTTCCTGTTCCGGCAACAGCACGCGCACTGCCGAATAGCCGCGTTTGGCATAGGCGTCTTCCACCGCCTCCAGCGCGCGCTCCACATCGGAAAAGTCCTTGTTCTTGCCCACGTAAGGCGCGACAGCGGCATCCAGCTCGGCCTGGCTCAGCAAAGACGCGCCATCCACCACGTAATGGTTGATCGTGAAACGCAGCACGGCCTCGGCTTCTGAAGTGGCGGGAACAGCGGGCACAGCAGAAACAGCATCCGCTGCCAGCGCAAATGACGGCACAATTAAAAGCAGCGATATGAAAAGCAACTTGTGATTCATGAAATACCCAATCGTTAATATTAACTGCTCCATCACTCCCTTCTCACGCAGGCGGGAGAAGGGTCGGGGATGAGGGGCAGTGCGATGCGCGGTAATACTGAGAACATATGCCATCTACACTTGCTATTTTTTGTGTTCAATTCGCCGTGCAGACGATGGTTTGCCGGCCAGCGCAATCTCGAGCGCCATTTCCAGCCGGATAATCCGCCCGGTCAGGTTCTCGATCTTATCCTGTTGGGACTTAACCGTACCGGCCAAACGCTCCACCTTGTCGTTCATTTTAATGACGGTGGTGATGGCATCCCACATCTTGTCCGTGATGCCCATATCAAGCAACCTTCATACGGTGTTTCGCTTCCATCGCCGCAATACGCTTGTTCGATTGTTCCACATAAGCCAAGACATCATCGAGCGCGCGATTCGCCGCTTTCGTCGTCTTGAGCATCTGGCCGATCATGCCTTCAATTGCAGCATCGTCCTGTGACGGGCTGAACGATGCTGCGGCACGCCTCAAAAATTCGCCCGTCGACAAGCCGGTGCCCTTTGCCATCTTCACAATTCGCGATTTCTCTGCCGCCGTCACCAATACCGGGATACGTTGTGTCGCTGTTGTCATAATCTTCTCCTTGGGATGCGCATGTGCTGCACATGACCATTATTAGGGAAAACAAGTTCTAATGCAATGCGTTATTCCAATTCGCAATAGAAACAAGAACAACGTAGGGCAGGCATGGTTTTTGGTTTTTGTGCCCACCGTGCTTATGCTTCATAAAATTTCCCATCTGCAAACGTAAAAGTTATTTACCGCAGATCGGCAGAGATTGCGGGTTGGCGCCATTACCTGTCGTTGTATCCGCGATCACCACATCCTCCGGTTTCGGTTTATTTTTCTTATCCTCCGGGGTTTCCGTGCCCATCAGTAAACTGACTTGAACTATTTCATTAATACCGATCGGCGGCAGGATACTGAAGGTCGCCCCCACATAAGTCATGGTGTAGTTGGCGCTGCTGAGGCCCAGCGTTCCTTGATTGATCGGATAAGCTCCAACCGTTTCACCGGGATCACGGACCAGTGCACCTCCGTTCAGCGTGGCAGCGGCAGTGTCACTCAATTTCAATCCCGATACCGTGTAGGTCAGCAGCGGGTCACTGGTGTCCAGCATCTTGCTCAGGTAATCGACAGTGACGGTCAGCGTCGCCGGGGTGATGGTGAACGCGCTGCTGTTGCCTGGGGCTTGCACAAAAATGTAATTGCCTTTGTTTGCGGTCAGGCCGGAACCGGTGATGGCGTAGCTGCCGACGTTGCTGGCGCCCGATGCGCTGGTGCTGAAGCTGGCTGTGCCGCCGGTCGCATTGGCAAGGTTGTCACTCAACACGAAGCCGGTCACGCTGCCGCTGAAGGCAGGATCGGCTGCACCGTACAAACGGCTCGCCGCGTTCGCGGTATAGGTCAGGGTCGCAGGGGTGATGCCCAGGCTGTTGCCGGTGTAAGCAACGGTGTAGTTGGCATTCGAGGCGAGGGTGTTCTGGCCGATCGCGTAACTGCCGACGTTTTCTCCGGGCGCCCGCGATAACGCGCCGCTCAGTACGCTCGCCGCGTTGTCGGTAAACTGGAAGCCGCCCGCCGTGTAGGTCAGAGCCGGGTCGGCCGCGCCATACACCTTGCCCGCCGCGTTAGCCGCGACCGTCAGCGTCGCCGGGGTGATGCCCAGGCTGTTGCCGGTGTAGCTAATCGCATAGTTGGGGTTGGCAAGCGTGCCCTGGTTGATGGCGTAACTGCCGACGTTCTCGCCGGCGGCACGGCTCAATCCACCGCTCAAGGTATCGCTGAACAGCAGGCCGCTCGCAACGTAGGTCAACGCGGGATCGGCGCTGCCATATATTTTGCTCAAGGCATCGGCGGTGACGGTGAGCGGTGCGGCGGTGACCGTAAGCTGCCCGTTCACGTAAGTGATGGTGTAGTTGCCCGCGCTGCCCGAGCTGAATACCGCGTTGCTCGGCGTGATGGCAAAGGCCCCCACGTTAGCCGTGGCAACCGCGCCGGCGCTGGTCAATGTCACGCTGCCAATCGTATCGCTGCCCAGCAAGCCGACCGGAGTGAATTCCGTTCCGGCGAAAGTCAGCGTGGTGCCGTAGGTCTTGCTGGCATCGTTCGCGGTTATATCCAGTGATGATAAAGACACAACGGCGGGGTTGATGGTCAGATTTCCGCCAGTGATGTCATCGCCTTGCTGGGTGGAATAATAACCGTTATAAAAACCCGTGTTGGTTCCGGTGGCTGCTGCACCCAATACACCGCCGGTGGCGGTAGTTCCACCGCTTTGGGGGGCGCCGTTGTAAGTCACGGTAATATCCGGCGCGCCGGTAAGCGTCAAGGGAGTCAAGAAACTGGTGAGCAAGGGTGCGGTATGGCCTTCATAGATGCGCCAGGCCATTCCTGCTCCGCCGGTTCTGGCGATGCTCCAACCGGTAAAGTTCGACATCGTCATCATTCCGGTGGAGGTCAGGCCGGTAGCGCCACCATAGGCGGCAGGATCATAGCCAATTCCAACAACCGAGACGCCTGCGACCGTCGTATCCCAGAAGCTGTTGCTGACGCTGCCCGGCCCCCCATCGTTGCCACCCACCAGCCCGCCGACGTAACCGCTGCCCACCACACCATTGCTGGCATAGCTGTTACTGATGGTGCCGCCGTATGCATTGTTGCCGACCAGACCGCCGACAGAGCTGTTGCCGCTCACCGTGCTGCCGCTGGCATAGGTGTCTGTGATACTACCGCTGTTGTAGCCCACCAGTCCGCCGACCTCGGTATTCCCAGTGCCAGTCACGCTGCCACCACTGACATAACTACTACTGATGCTGCCGCTGTTATAACCCACCAGGCCACCAACCAAACTGCCGCCGCTCACTATTGTACCGGTGACAGAACTGTTGGTGATGGGTGTGCCATTCCAACCCACCAGGCCACCGACATACGAGCCGCCACTTACCGTGCCGCCACTGACAAAACTGTTAACAACATGATTGTCGTCAGAGTAGCCAAGAAAGTAAGAAGAATAATCTATCATCCCGACCAAACCGCCCACGTAGTCGTTGCCGTTCACGTGGGTGTCGGTGACGGTATTGCCGGTTATGACACCCTCGCCGCTATCGTAACCCAGCAACCCGCCAACGTGTTGGTCACCGTTTACCTCCGTGCTCGTGTCAACATAGTTGCTATTGATGATGCTTTGGTTGTACCCGCCGTTATCGCCCACCAAGCCACCGACATTCGTACCGCCGGTCACAATGGCGGCGCTCACGTGGCTGCTGTCGATGCTGCCGGAATCGTTGTAGCCCACCAGTCCGCCAACGTGTTGACTGCCGTTCACCACCGTGCCAGTGTCAACGTAGCTGTTGCTGATGGTGCCGCTGTAGTTGTAGCCCACCAGTCCGCCAACCGAACTGCCGCTGCCGGTCACATGGGCGGCGCTCACATGGCTGCTACTGTCGATTGTGCCATAATCGTTGTAGCCCACCAGTCCGCCAACTTTATAGCTACCGTTGACCACCGTGCCCGTGTCAACATAGCTGTTGCTGATGCTGCCGTAATAGTTGTAACCCACCAGCCCGCCGACCTCGCTGTTGCCGCTCACCGTGCTGCCACTCACATAGCTGCCGTCGATGCTGCCATAATAGTTGTAGCCCACCAGTCCGCCAACTTTATAGCTACCGTTGACCACCGTGCCCGTGTCGACATAGCTGTTGCTGATGCTGCCGTAATAGTTGTAACCCACCAGCCCGCCGACCTCGTCGCTGTTGCCGCTCACCGTGCTGCCACTCACATAGCTGCCGTCGATGCTGCCGTAATAGTTGTAGCCCACCAGCCCGCCAACGCCGGTATCCCCAGTGCCAGTCACGCTGCCACCACTGACATAGCTGTTGCTGATGCTGCCGCTGTTATAACCCGCCAGCGCACCCACATCGGAACCGCCCGCCACGTTGGGATTCACCAGTCCGACGTCGTTGCTGACACTCCCGCCGGACATGTATCCAAACAACCCGACATAACTTTCAGACGGGCGATTGATGAAAAGATGGCTGATGGTGTAATTCTGTCCGTTAAACTGGCCGATAAACGGGTTACCAGAAGTGCCCACCGGCGCAAAGCCGGCACCCGCATTCCAATTCACCGTGCCGACGGCATCGATGTCATTGGCCAGGACGTAGCTATTACCAAGCATTCCCGCGCTGCCCATGCCTTGCACACCATAGATGTCGGCCAGTTGATACGGCCCGCCAGGGCTGCCGTCGCCGCTCAGGGCGCGAATGAACGTGCCGCCGGTGATGCTGAAGTCATTCACGATGAAGGCAGGCAGGGTAGGAATCACTTGATTCCACGTGCCGCCGCTCAGCATGAAACTGTCTGCATTGACAGTCGCAGCAGCAGCGTTGATTGTGCTACCGATCTCCACACCGACACCGGAACCGCTGCCGCCAGTGCCGCTGGTGCCATTAAACGCCAACGCACCGGAGGTTGACTGCACGACCGCCCCGCTGACGACCTGCAATCCGTCGCCGCCGACTCCGCCCAGCCCCGTCATGGTGATGGCGCCGGATACAGACGAGACACTCGTGGCACCCCCTGAAGCGGATATGCGGATGCCCGCATTCAAATCTGTTCCAGTCGCACTACCGGTGCCATGCAGGTCGATCGTTCCTGTTCCGGTAGCAGCAACTGTGGCCCCGTTGTGTATGTACACGCCGTAATTCGACGCACCGCTTCCTGCACCCTGGCCTGTGATGGAAATGGCGCCATTTACTGACAATATGGATGCACTTGTGCCCAAGCGAACTCCGCTGTTCGAATCGGTTCCTGCCCCGCCTGTACCGTTCAGCGTGATCGTACCCGCGCCGCTAGTTTGAATAGCGCTCGGAATAGCGCTCGTGCCAGTGACATAAATACCGTCCGCGAATGACGTTCCGGCAAAGCCAGTGCCATTCAAAACGATGTTGCCGCCGCCTGCATTGAGCGTTGCGCCGGTAAGGTAGATGCCGTTAATGTAGGTCGCATTGCCGATGGCATTACCCGTCCCGTCCCCCGCTATACCGCCACCAAGGATAACGTTGCCGCCGTTGCTGGTGATGGATGAGCCGGTGTTCATCACGATCGCGCCACCCGTACCGGCGATGTTGGCATTCAGCAAGACGTTCCCGCCAGCGGTGGATAACGCACCATTTACGATGATGTCAGTTGCGCTCACCGTCACCGCGCCAGTGCCTGTCAACGTATTGTTGATATTGTTGAGCGTAATCAAACCGCTCGACGACAGGGTTATGGTTCCCCCCGTCGGCGTCCCTGTGACATAGCCGATAGTGCCGCCTGCAGTGATACTACCCAGCACACCATTCGCCGTTACATTGATGTTATGGTTGGCAAGAAGCGCAGACCCTGTGCTCAGGACAATGCCGCCGTTGGCCGCTGTCAGGTTCAAGTCGGCGGAGCCATTGCCAGCGCCTGCAATGTTCCCGGTGCTGACCGTGGCACCCGTGCTCGTGCCAATGTTGATGCTTTGTCCGCTCATCGTGATGGAGCCGTTGTTCGCAATTAACTGGACACCGTCAGCTACCGCAATATTCCCGGTGGAACCGGTGCTGTATTTGTTGGCAACGAAGTTCATCGCCAACGGCAAGCCGGTGTTACTGATGCTGGTGTTAATCGTGATGTCGTTGTAGGCCCAAAGATTGAGTGTTGCGCCAGCTCCAGCGCTGAGATTGCCCAGCGCGGCTGCGGTTGAATCGACAACGATGCTCCCGGTTCCAGCCAGCGTGCTAGTGGTATCGACGGTAACCGTGCCGCCATAGGCGATAGCCGACTGCAGCACAGTGTCCTGCAATACCGAGACGGTACCGGGTGTGATGGGACTGAATGACGGGGAGCCGGTAATGTTGCTGCCTGTACTTGAGGAGATCGTGATGGCACCAGGATCCAGCAACCATTCACCTGCCTTTCCTTGAGGCGCGGAAAGATCTGGCGCCCGCGTAACATCAAGATACTTGCGCCCTGATGTTTCCACGAAACCGCCATTGCCGCCATTGTCCCCGCCCCGTACGCTGATGCCGCCATAGGCGCGCGTGGTGTCATCCGCCCACACGATCACCTTGCCACCGTTCCCCCACCCTAACCCTCCCCCTAAGGGAGAGGGAACTCCACCATCCGCGCTGAGGGTTGCGGTTGGCGCAACATAGGTCACTTGCGCGTTCTGCACAGCAGGATTTTTGCCTTGATAGTCACCACCTACAAGGATGGTGCCGCCGTTTTGTGTGCCGTTCGCAGTGACGGTTGCGCCATCCATGATGCCGACCTGATTGCCGAGTGCATGGATGGTTCCGCCGTTACCCTCTCCCCCCACGTTCTGTGTCATTCCGAACGCAGGTGAGGAATCTTGAAGATTTCTCGCTTCACTCGAAATGACAGGCGTGTCACTCGAAATGACAGGCGTGGCGGTGGAAATGACAGGCGTGGCGGTGGAGTTCGCGGTGACTATACCGCCGATTTCGGCACGCTGGCTCGCCCTGAACACGATCGTGCCGCCCTGCATCGTCGCGCTGTCCGCGCTGACCGTGCCGCTGTTGCGCACCACGGTGCCGAACAGGCCGAGGCTGCCGGAGGAGGCGATCAGTTGCCCGACGTTGGTGGCATCGCCCGCCGGTGCGGTGATATTGACTCTAAGGTTGGGATCGTTGGTGCTGACCAGGTCGACGCTGTGTCCGGCTGCCAATAAGATTTCGCCATTCGGCGCGGTGATCACGCCGGTGTTCTCGACGTCAGGCGCGATCAAATAGATCTGTCCGCCTTTATGAGCTTTGATATGGCCGGCGTTGCTTACCCCCACCCCTGCCCCTCCCCCGGTGGGAGAGGGGTTGGTGAAGTGGTTGCGTCCGGCAAGGAAGTCGGCGTCGCTGAGGTTAAGGGTGGAGGCGACCATGCCCGCCACGTCAACCACTGCGCCCGCACCGAATACGATGCCGCCGGGATTGATGAGGAACACGCGTCCGTTGGATTGCAGGGCGCCAAGAATGACCGAGGGGTCGTTGCTGGTGACGCGGTTGAGTACGGCGGAGGATGCGCTTTGCTGGGCGAAGCGGGTGATCTCACTCGCGCCTATCGAGAAGCCTTGCCAGTTGATGATGGTGCCGGGGGTGTTGGTGACGGTGAGGGTGCTGCCGCTGGTGGCAAAGCTGGCCTGGCCTGCGGCGACTGTTCCCCCTATCGGGTTGGCTTGCGCGGTCTGCACGGCAAAGGCCAACAACACGGCGGCGTATAACGGTTTGAGGCGGAACTGCGGTTGAATGTGCAGTTGTTCGTTAGTGTTTATTTTTAGCATGGCACGCACTCCTTTGCCAAACAATTAATTTATGCTCACAACAACATTGGGGATAACAATATTCCTTTCCGGGAGAAAAGACAATAGGAAAATGCCCAAGCCGGACGAGCCGGAACCAAAAAGCATTGTCATTTCGCCCCCCCTCTGTCATTTCGACCGAAGGGAGAAATCTTGCTCTTCAATCAACAGCAAGATTCAACAGCAAGATTCAACAGCAAGATTCAACAGCAAGATTCAACAGCAAGATTTCTCCCTTCGGTCGAAATGACAAAAAGACGCTCGAAATGACAAAAAGTACGGAGTGACAAAAAGTACGGCGTGACAGAAAGTATGGCGTAACAAAAAGTACGGCGTGACAGAAAGTACGGCGTAACAAAAAGTATGGCGTAACAAAAAGTATGGCGTTTCCAGAAAAGGTTGCCAGAAGTATGTCGTCATTTATGTAAGGAAACACTGAACAAGTCCTCCGTTCGTGGCCTCGCAGAGGTTCTTGCACCCTGTGGGTGTGAGCTTATCGAACCATGAACGGAGGACTGCTGAAAATCAATGCATTAGTTTGCCGACCCTTCGACAGGCTCGGGGCGAGCGGACTTATTCAGCATTTCCGCAAGTGTCAATAAGCTGGCAACATGCAGGCTATACCGATATTCTAACCACACGCGGAAAGCCCAGGAAAACCCTGCACCTCGTGCGCGCCTCTGGATTCCGCTACGCCGCATCCGGGCTTGTTGCAACTGCCAGCTTCGTCATCCTGCATCAGGCTATCAGCGCGATTTCCCGCTGGCTGCCCGATATTTCGAGAATCAGGCTGCCATGGTCCTCGGCAAGTTGTTCGTTGGCATTGAGCATTTCTATGCCATAAACTGTACCATCCGGTGCGACATCAACATTCATTTCATCGCTGACCTTGATGGTCGTGACTGTGCCACGCTTTTCATGGAAACGCAGATATGCGATGTTGTATTTCGGATCGTAGCTCAGTTTCATGTGCGTCCCCTATCAGAAAAATTTGACTATTACGGTAATGACCAGCCAGCCGTTTTCTTCCACGGTGTAAGCCTCGATTTGTTTAAGGGAGCCTCTAAAAATTCAGAGTTCGCCCAAATGCAAGGCGCGGGAAAAATTTTGCAGCGCCACATATGTTTGATATGTAAGCAAGAAATTTTTTACGCAACGCAGCAGTTGGGATGAAATGTGGATTTTTAGAGGTTCCCTTAACGGCATAGTGCCTGCCGTTCCATTCCCCGTTAACAGTCTGTTGAAATTCTCAATAGCTGCTGAAAAACAGTGAATTTCTGGGGTCACTTTATCCCTCCCAGTGATCTAAAAATCGATTGTAGAGCTTCCTGAGAGGTCAAAGAATTTCTACATTTTCAAATACCGATAAATTCAACAAACTGTTAAAGGAAAAGTTCCGGCGAAACCCGGCGCGGCCATGCTTCGCGGGAAACCGCTCGCCTCCTTCCAGCGCCGCTCGGACTTCTTCTTCATTCGCACCCCTTTCGGCAAGGCGTTCCAAAGCATGAGGGTGAAGTTTGATTTCCATTGGCCGCTGTGCATAAATGGGTGTGACAACAATAACATCCGGTGACTGCAAATCCAACTTTGGGAGCAAGTAACCCGGAAGAAGCATAACAAACTCCGGGGGTTGAAGGGGATAACAGTATCTACGTCACTGGGATAACAGAAGCCGTGATCGAATTGTTTTCCAAGAAAGCCGGGTTAACTCAGGCCACGGATTTAATCACGCCGCTCGCTTATCCGGCAATTTCATGTCCACCACGATCCCGGAATAGGGCGCGAAGATCAAACCGTTCTCGTCTTTTTCAATCGCCATCCATTCGATCAAGCGTTCGCAATCGTTGTACACATTTTTGTAGTCGCGCTTGAGTTGGCGGGCAAGTTCGGCAATGGTAGTCGCGCCACTTTCCCGCAATGCGCCTATCAATTCCCAACGCCTGGGAGTGAAGACAGCAAACATTTCGCCGACATCCTCGAAGCCGGCTCCAAAATAAGGTTTGATCTGCTTGCCTTGTTTGGCAGCTTTCATGGCAGCCGCGGCACGAGCAAGACTGGCTTCCATCGGTTCACCAACGGTCAGGTGCAGTACTTTATTGGTTTTCATTTTGCTGCCTCCTTTACATCACGCCAGAAATCGTCCAGCAGTTGAGCTTCATCTGCAAACCGGTAAAGCATTTCCGTTTTGCCTAAATGCCTGTGATCGCCCTTGCCGCGCTCGTTGTCATAGCCAACTATACGCTTGCCACCGCGTACAAATACCAGCCGGTATTTGTATGGGTGCTCGGAAGGGGTGACAGGCTCCGGCACTTGCCAGACGACAATTTCGACTATGCCTCCGGCATAAGAACGTTTTTCCCGATGCAGCAATTCGGCGTTTTTCGTCACGAGTGGATTATGAACATGGCCTTCGTATGGTGTCAAGAACCATATCAATACCTTTTGACGCCGAGCGAACGGGTTTATTGCCTTGCCAAAGCCATCACTGGAAATCTTATTGGCGAGGTGCTCTGCGCGGTAGCGTGGTTCTGCTATGGAGTGCGCAGACGCGTCTGCGCTTTAAACATGCGGCGACACGTCGCCGCACTCCAGACTTGAAACGCCTACACGCGAAGCATAAGAAACCATATATCCTGTTTCCTTATTTACTGACTGCTGTGCAATTGCGTTCTTCGACTTCAATTTGGCATATGCTTCATAAAACTGGCAGCATGTCGGCTATGCCGGTATCCTGACCGCACACGGAAGGCCGAGCTTGACCCAAACATAACCATGCCAAACCCACCTAAACGCAGCCAGTTCAGTTTTGTGCCTGCCGGGCAACCTGCGGCGCAACAGCTTTCCCCGGACCAGGCCATGGCACTGGCGACACAGCTCCAGTCGCAGGGTCGCTTGCAGGAGTCCGAGCATCTGCTGCAACAGATTTTGCAACAACAACCCAACCATGCGTTCGCGCTGCATCTGATGGGGGTGATCGCGCATCAGGTGGGCAAGCAGGCATTGGCTGCGGAGTTGATCCAACGAGCGATTGCGCTCTCCCCCACCCCAACCCGTGAATACCCCCTCTCCCCTCGGGAGAGGGCATGGGGTGAGGGAAGGGAGAGGGGGCAACCGCCGCTTCGCGAGTCTTCATTTAATCCTGCGCTGTTCCATGCCAACCTCAGCGAGATATTGCGCCAACTGAAGCGGCTCGACGAGGCGGTCGCGCACGGCGAGCGCGCGGTCGCGCTGGAGCCGCGGATGGTGATGGCGCACAGCAATCTGGGCATCGCTTATTTCGACCGCAAGGATTACGACCGCGCCGAAACCTGCCAGCAGCGCGCGCTGGCGATCGATCCGAACTTCGCGCCCGCGCTGAACAACATGGGCAGCATCCTGCGCGAGCGCAAGCGCAACGATGAAGCGCTGGCCTGGTACCGGAAAGCGATTGCCGCCAACCCGAATTATCTGGAGCCGCTGAATAATTTCGGCGCGCTGGTGCTTGAAGACGACCGCACCCAGGAGGCAACCGAGGCACTGAACAAGGCCTTGCAGATCAACCCGAATTATCCCGAGGCGATTTGCAACATGGGCGGCGTTCATCTGGCGCTGGAACAGAATGATGCCGCTCTCGCCTGCTTCCAGCGCGCGTTGGCGCTGCGCCCGGTTTATATCGAGGCGCAGATGGGATTGGCTAAAACTTACCAGGCTTTGGAAAATCTGCCCGATGCGGAAACATCCGCGCAGCGCGCGATCCAGTTCGACCCGAATAATGCCAAGGCGCACGCATTGCTGGGCGGCATTTATGCCGAACTGGCGCAGCCCGAGCAGGCGGAGGCACAATACGACAAGTCATTAGCCATTGACCCCGAATGCGACGACGCGCTGCTCGGCCTGGGGCATCTGTGCATGGAGCTCGGCCAGATGGACAGGGCGGAAGAATTGTTCCTGCGTTCGCTCGAATTCAAGCCGGACAACCTGGCGGCGCGCATACACATTTCCCAGGTCAAAAAAGTCAAGGCGGGCGACGACAACTTTGCGGCGTTGCTCGAGCAAGAAAAAAAGTCTGCCGGTTTTTCCGAAAACAAAATGATGTCGCTGCACTTCGCGCTGGGCAAGTGTTACGACGACACCAAGGATTACGAGCAGGCGTTCCCGCACTTTCTCGCGGGCTGCAAGATCAAGCGCGCAAAATTTTCCTACGATCCGGACAGTGCAGCGCGGCAGTTTACCGGGGTGATGGAAATTTTCGATCAGGCTTTCATAGACCGCTTGCGCGGCGGCGGAGACCCATCGCGTGTGCCGGTGTTCGTGCTGGGCATGCCGCGTTCCGGCACCACGCTGACCGAGCAGATCATCGCCAGCCATCCCGAGGTGTACGGCGCGGGCGAGCTGCATGATTTGCTGCGTATCGCGGAGCGGAATGCCACATCAAATGCGCCCCCTCTCCCCAACCCCTCTGACAATTCCGCATCCGGCTTGCCGGATAGCGGATTGCGTGCCTTTGGTGCTCCCGCCAGCGGGAGAGGGGATTTTCTTTCTTTCCCCGACAACCTGCGCGCGCTCGACCGGGCGACGCTCACCGCGTGGGGCGCGGAGTATGTCGCGGGACTGCAACAGCGCGCGCCCGATGCGCGGCGCATCACCGACAAGATGCCGGCGAATTTCTTTGCGGTCGGGCTGATCCACCTGATGCTGCCGGACGCGAAGATCATTCACGTCAACCGCAATCCGGTGGACACCTGTCTTTCGTGCTTTACCCGCCTGTTCAACCGCAAGCAGGAACACACTTACGACCTGGCGGAACTGGGACAGTATTACGTCCACTATGCGCGGCTGATGGAGCATTGGCGCAAGGTGCTGCCCGCCGGTGCTTTTCTCGACGTAAACTATGAGGACATCGTGGCGGATCAGGAAACGCAGGCACGCAAACTGATCGAGTATTGCGGGCTGGAGTGGGATGCTGCCTGCCTGGATTTCCACAACACCCAGCGCTCGATCCGCACCGCCAGCTTGACTCAGGTGCGCCAGCCGATTTACACCACGTCGGTGGAACGCTGGCGGCATTACGAAAAGTTTCTCGGGCCGCTGCTCGATGCGCTGGGCGATCTCGCGCCTGACCGTTAATCCCGGAAAATTCAATAGGCGTTTCGACCCCTACGACTTCGCTCAGGGTAGGCTCCGGGAGAAATACCGTTGTAGGAGCCCGATTCATCGGGCGATTAACCGTGAATATTCGCCCGATGAATCGGGCTCCTACAATGAACGAACGGGCTAATGGATTATTAACAGTCTGTTGAAATTCTCAATAGCTGCTGAAAAACAGTGAATTTCTGGGGTCACTTTATCCCTCCCAGTGATCTAAAAATCGATTGTAGAGCTTCCTGAGAGGTCAAAGAATTTCTACATTTTCAAATACCGATAAATTCAACAAACTGTTAATGCCTTATTGAAGTAGAAATGGAATAACACCATCACCAAGATGACTTCGCCACCAAACAAGCACTGGCAGGATTTCGCAACGCAGTGGAACAGACTGGGTTCGCCTTTGCGCCCCTGCACTGAGGACGTGGAGAATTTCCGGCAAGCGATGGGCAGCGATCCCGGTCGTTGCCTGCTGCTGGGTGTTACGCCCGAGCTGGCCGGAATCTCTCCGCAACTCACCGCGATCGACAGCAGCGCCGCGATGATAGCCGCGCTCTGGAAGCATCAAAATACCGGCAATGCAGCCATTCAGGGGGACTGGCTCGACCTGCCGTTCCCGAAAGGCGCATTCGACACCATCATCGGCGACGGCTGTCTGACTCTGCTGTCCCATCCCATGCAATATGAAAAATTCTTCGCACAACTCGGCCGGGTCATCCCGCCTGACGGCAAGATCGTGATCAGACTGTTCGTCAGCCCCGAACAGGGAGAAAGCCGCGAGCGGGTTTGCCACGAAGCACTCAGCGGAAAAATGAAAAGTTTCCACGCGTTCAAATGGAGGTTGTCGATGGCGATCGCGTCCGAAACGGCAGACCATAACTTGAGTGTCGCCGAGACATGCGCGACGTTTGACCGATTGATTCCCGACCGTCAGCGGCTCGCCTCGGTGACCGGCTGGCGCGCGGAAGACATCGCAACGATAGACTTCTATCGCAACTCGGAAGCCCGCTACAGCTACCCGACGCTGTCACAGGTGCGTCAGACCATCCCTCCGTCGCTCAAGGAGACCGGTTTGGTCCACGGTCACTATGAGCTGGCCGAACGCTGCCCGTTGTTATCTTTCCAGCGGCAATGAAAGAACCGGCATGAACAAATCTTTACCCGATACCGACATGCTCCAACATCTGCGCAGCGCGATGCCGGGCATCGTCTGGCCCGCGATACCGAATCAGCCAGCGGCAAATATCCTTGCGTTGTTGCAGCAACTGGAGCAGAGCCAGTGGTGGCCGCAGGAAAAAATGCTGGAGAAACAGCTCGCACAATTCGCGGTGCTCGCAGCACATGCCTACCATCATTCGCCGTTTTTTCGCGCCCGCTTCGATCAGGTCGGGCTGGCCGTAAACCAGCCGTGGTCGGCGGCTTCTTTTGAAAAAATCCCGCTGCTGACCCGCGCCGAACTGATGCAGGCGGCTGCGCAAATAAATTGCCGCAGCGTGCCGCGCGAACATGGCGCGGCACATGAAGTGCAAACCTCCGGTTCGACCGGACAGATGATTTCCGTACTGCGCACCGAGGCGTCCCAGTTGTTCTGGCTGGCTTTGGCGATGCGCGACCATCTGTGGCATCAACGCGATTTTTCCGCATCGCTTGCGGTGATCAAGGCGCTCACTCCCTCGATGGATGATCCGCAAATAGCTGCGCAAACCGGCTGGGGACACCCGGCAACATTGCTGCTCGACACCGGCCCTTCGTACGCGCAACCCTTGTCCATGGATGTTGCGCAACAAGCCGGGTGGCTCACCCGCCGCAACCCGCACTACCTGCTGACCTATCCTTCCAACCTCGGCGCGCTGCTGGACGAATTCGAAAAACGCGGCAACTTCCCATCCGCATTGCGCCAGGTGCGTACCATAGGAGAAACACTTTCCGACGAGCTACGCGAGCGCTGCCGGCAAGCGGGCGGGATCGAAGTGGTGGATATGTACAGCTCCCAGGAAGCCGGCATCGTCGCGTTGCAATGCCCGGCCAGCGGGTTGTACCACGTGCAAAGCGAGAGCCTGCTGGTCGAGGTGTTGAACGATGACGGCCAGCCCTGCAAACCGGGCGAAAACGGACGCATCGTCATCACCGATCTGCACAACTTCGCCACGCCCCTCATCCGTTATGAAATCCGCGACTATGCCGAGGTCGGCCCGCCCTGCCCGTGCGGGCGCGGGCTGCCGGCTCTCGCGCGCATCATGGGACGGCGGCGCAATATGGTGGTATTCCCCAATGGCGAACGGCATTGGCCGCTGGTTGGCGCGTACCGGTTCCGCGAAGTCGCGGCCATCAAACAATACCAGGCCATCCAGCACGCGCCCGACGATATCGAAATCAGGCTGGTGGTCGAGCATGCTCTGTCGGGCGGACAGGAAACGCGGCTCACCGCCTTGATCCACAGTGCGCTGGGACATGCCTTCCCGCTGCGTTTCAGTTATTTCAATCAGGAATTGCCCAAGAGCCGGGGCGGAAAGTTTGAGGAATTCGTTTCGCTGGTCAGATAGAATAGGGGGAGACTACTTTGGAGCAACAACAAATCAAAATGAAAATGACCGAGATGCGCATCGCTGATCCACAAACCAGGCTCGTGGCGAACGAGGGGGATATTCTCGACGAACTTCTGCACCTGCAAGGCGCAACGGTGCTGGAGCTGGGGTGTGGCAAGGCGGACAAGACCCGCATCGTCGCCCGGAAGGCGGCCTCGGTGCTGGCGCTGGAAGTGGATGAAACGCAGCTCGCGAAAAACCTCGCCGTCACCGATCTGCCCAATGTGCGCTTCGCGCATGGCGGGGCAGAGAAGATACCGGCGGCCGATGCGACCTTCGGCATCGTGCTGATGTTCAAATCCCTGCATCACGTGCCGGCTGAACTGATGGACAGCGCTTTCTCCGAGATACGGCGGGTGCTGAAGCCGGGTGGCGTGGCCTGTATCTCGGAACCGGTTTATGCGGGAGACTTCAATGAAGTCCTGAGGCTTTTTCACGACGAAAAAGCGGTGCGCGAGGCCGCCTTCGCCGCCGAGAAGCGCGCGGTTTCATCGGGACGACTGGCGCTGGTGTCGCAGAAATTTTTCCTGCAACCGATGCACTTTGCAGACTTCGGACAGTTCGAGGAGCAAGTGCTTAAAGTGACCCACACCGAGCATAAATTATCCGCCGGGACTTTGGAAAAAGTACGCTCGAAATTCAATGCGCACATGACCCGGGAAGGAGCGGCTTTTCTCATGCCGATACGCGTCGACGTGCTGGTGAAACCATTTTAGTCTCTTATCGGTTAAGTCTTCGCAATTTGTGACAAGAATATACCGTAAATCAAGCACTGGCGCGGCTTTCCAAGTGAATCTGAATCGGGTTAATGCAGGGTGGAAAAAGCGTAGCGTTTCCACCAATGGATGGTCTCGGCGGATTGGTGGATACGCGCTGCGCGCTTTATCCACCCTACATTTTTGGCTCCGGCTCGTCCGGCTTGGGGCACTTCTAAAAATTCAAAGTTCTCAGCAAGACATGGCGCGAGCAAAAAATTGCGACGCGGCATATGTTTGATATGTAAGGAGCAATTTTTTGTGAGCAACGCTGTATTGCGACACAACGAAGTTGCTGTGTAGGCTAACCTTAAGGTTATGCCGCAACTAAAATCTGGATTTTTAGAAGTGCCCTTTAGCAGTTTGTTGAATTTATCGGTATTTGAAAATGTAGAAATTCTTTGACCTCTCAGGAAGCTCTATAATCGATTTTTAGATCACTGGGAGGGGTAAAGTGACCCCAGAAATTCACTGTTTTTCAGCAGCTATTGAGAATTTCAACAGACTGTTAGCAGTTTGTTG